>ERZ791617.222-NODE-222-length-44962-cov-10.1229_pt1 | contig 44962 bp, 45 predicted proteins | sample MGYA00510272_ERZ791617 | MGnify/ENA primary metagenome ERZ791617 (study PRJEB30046, sample SAMN00715200) | human gut metagenome | study: EMG produced TPA metagenomics assembly of the A metagenome-wide association study of gut microbiota in type 2...
GGAAAATGACGTTTCCCAAAAGCAACCGTACCATGAACAAAGTCATGGTTCTGTTATTGATAACCTGGTCGAAGTCACCGGTACGGGTGGCGTGTTCATGCCGTCGGTGGCACCGACGGAGGACGAGAAAGAGGCGGAACGCCTGCGGAGAAAGAAGAAGCTCAGGAAAGGAAGGAGTTTGTAAACTAGTATGTATAACGAAAAAACTTTGAAAGATGAAACAGGAAAACTATCTGGAAGGCATCTACGGATGCCTTGAAAGGATCGAGAAGAAAGTGGAGGCGCTGCCCGTGGAAGGCACAAGCCCCGCAGTTGAAAACCGGACCAGTTCCCCGGAAGGGATTACGGAACTGAAAATCCGTCTGGAACGCCTGCAATCCGCAGTGGAGAAAAACAGTTCGGAAATAGCAGCGGTACGTAGCCATACCGCCCGGTTGTCGGAAGGCAGGCCGTTGTCTGCCGAAACGTTTGCCGGAGAAATGGAAAAGACAAGGGACAGCCTGCGGCAGGACAGCCAAGCTGTAAAGGAAACGGTAAGACGGCTGGATGAGAGAATGGTCCTGTTGAAAAAGGAACCGGAGCACAAACTGGTGACCTACCGTCTGGAAAGCGCATCCAAGGCGGTGGTAACGACAGCTTCAGCACTGATCCTGGCACTGATCATTTCCGTCTGGGCCAACTGTAACCAGTACCGCACGAACCGGCTTTTGAAGGATGCCGATTTGAAATACCGTGCCATCAGGATCTGCCTGCCGGGGGATGATCCCGACATCGCTTTCCTTGAGAAACATTTCACCATCGAGCGGGACGAGGAAAAGATCCGGCGTGTGGAAAGGCTGGTGACCGCTTTTGAGGACTCTGTCAGGAACCGCATCCGTAATCATGAAATGGCGGCCTACAAGGACAGTCTGGCGCACCGGCTGTTCAGGGAGGCGCAGGAAATCAGGAAGCAACTGGACAATCCTAATTCAAAATGACTGCACTATGGCAACAATCAAAACCAAATTCAGGTCCTCGTCCGTGGAAGGCAGGGAGGGGACGCTCTATTTCCAGGTCATCCACGAAAGGGTGGCGCGCCAGATAAACACCGGTTACAGGCTGTTCCCTTCGGAATGGGACGGACGCACGTCGGAAATCATACTGCCGGTATCCGGTGATTCCAGAAGAAGCCTCCTGCTTGCGTTAAAGGAGCGGATGGAAAAAGACATCCGCCGTCTGGAAAGTATCATTGCCGGACTGGAACGTTCCGGCGGTACCTATCCCGCCGGCAGGGTTGTCGAACTTTTTCACAACCCGCCCCTTGAGGACAGCCATAATTTCATGGCCTTCGGAAAGAGGCTCGTGGAGGAACTGGAGCGTGTCGGCAAGAAGCGCACCGCCGAGAGGTACACCACCGTACTGAACAGCTTCACGCACTTCCGGGGCAGGGACGGCGACATCCCGCTGGAGGATATCGGCTCCACCCTCATGCTGGAATACGAGGCATGGCTGAAGGATAAGGGGATATGTCCGAACAGCACCTCCTATTACATGCGGAACCTGCGTGCCGTCTACAACCGTGCGGTGGACAGGGAACTGACGGTACAGCGCAGCCCTTTCAAGCATGTCTACACCGGAATAGACAAGACCGTAAAACGTGCTGTTCCATTGAAAGCGGTCCGCATGATACGTGACCTGGACCTGCGTCTTTCCCCGGGCATGGAATACGCCAGGGACATGTTCATGCTGAGCTTTTATACCCGGGGCATGTCGTTCGTCGACATCGCCTACCTGAAAAAGGCTGATCTGAAGGGCGGCGTGCTGACCTACCGCAGGCGGAAGACCGGCCGGCGTCTGTCCATTAAATGGGAGAAGCCCATGCAGGAGATCCTGGACAGGTATGGCCACAATGACAGCCCCTACCTTTTTCCGGTCATCAGGGATACGGCCAAGGATGCCGTGCGGCAGTACAGGAGCGCAGCGCATTTCATCAACGGAAAACTCAAGGAACTCGGGAAACGGCTCGGGCTCGGTATGCCGCTCACCATGTATGTAGCCCGACATGCATGGGCGAGTATTGCCAGAAGCAAGAATGTGCCGCTGGCAACCATCAGCGAGGCGATGGGACATGATTCGGAAAACACGACCAGAATCTACCTCGCCTCGCTGGATACCTCACAAGTGGACAAGGCAAACGACATCATACTCAAATCCTTATAACGGGGACGGATGCGGCACGCAGAATACCGGACAAAGGCTGTGCCGTTCCTGCTTCTCTTTTTAAGAGAAATATTACACATTGCAAAGATAATCAAAATATGGGAAAGCACCCGTCCGTATGATAAAAAATTGTTTTCTCCAAAGGAAAATGTTTCAAATACCGGTATGATTGTTGAACAGATCACTTTCAGGATTCATATATGATTCTGATTGTCAGATGCTATCCCTTCCCGATATTTCTCTTAAAAAGAAAAGTACCGGAAAAGATCCATGAACTGTCAATATAGCGGCAGGATACCGTTGGAGATATTCTTATTGACAATTTAAAACCGGATGTTTTTAAAAATGGATTTTTGAAGGCGTTTTGTAATACAATAAAAATTGTTGAGCATACGGCTCGTTTTCTTGGCAAGAGAAATATTACAATGTGCAAAGTTACGTAAAATATTGAAAAAACAATAGAAAACGGGTGATAAAATTAACCAAAACATTCATACAGAGTGTATTTGCTTAACATATGTCGGATAAGTACCATAATGCCGTTCCGTATTTCTATCTGTCCGTCAACCAGTTACGTAAAATATGATCCCCGGATATTTCTCTTGCCAAGAGAGGTATCGGGATTACATCCTGACAAACATGCTGAGAGAATAAAGAGCATAGGGTTGAATCTAAGTTCAAGTATAATGAATATAGAATCGAACTTGACTTATTGGGTGACAAGGTTATCAGATAACCGTAGAAACCAAGACATATATTAGCACGAGGGACGATGCCACTGTATAGTACAGAAACTCATGCTAACGCAATAGGAGGCAAAACTGATAACGAACCATTATATGGCTCAGAAGTGGAGAATTTGTCTCAAAACAATTCAAATAGTTCTTGGTGCTACTTATTTGTTCACCATGCGAAAGTGGATAAAATAAGTAAAGTGCTAAACAAGGAATTTAATGTTTTCATTCATACGCATATCATTTATAAGCGTGAGAAAAAGCGTATCAAAGAAGAGGAACGCCCCACGATTTCCGGATTGGTATTTGTACAGGGGGACTGTGAGGAAATACAGCATTTCCTAAAAGAGAATTTCTTTGGTTTGTATTTGGTGAAAGATTGCAGCACCGGATGTATTGCCACTATTTCCAATGACGTGATGCGCTCTTTCATGCAAGTTTCGCAAATAGCCCCTACCCGTATTCGCTTTATGCCCCATCCATTTGATTACTACTCTATCGGTAATTCATTGATTAAGATAACCTCCGGTATATTGAATGGACTGGAAGGTTATCGCATCCGCATTGCACGTGACAAGTGCTTTGTCACCACTATTGGCGGAATGACTGTTGCCATAGGAGGAATTTATAAGGAGAGTTTTGAGAATGTAGATGAGTATGTGAGACAACGTAGAGAGCAGTTGCGTAGCCATGAAATATCGTCTTTCGCTTCATTGACACAAATTCAATCAGAAATAGATAAAGGCTTCTTCAATCCTCAAAACCAGTTGGATGTGCTGGCTATTGCCAAACATCTTGATTTGTGGATTGAGAAAGCGGAATTTGCGGTGAAAGAGAAAGATTTTGATACCGCTGTAGAAGTTGCATTGTTTCTGCTTGAAGAAGTCGGAAGCCGTTTTCAATTCACGCCTCAATCTTTGGAGTTGAAAGAAATCATTCGTACTTGTCAAACTATAGCTCGTATCTTGGAACGGATTTTGAACAGTACGGATGCTTCTACCGACTTGAAAGAGATTGTGGAGACGGGTATGGAGTCGTTGGAGGTGAGGTTTCCGTTTCTGACAATAGAATGAGATAAATCTTTTTTATGGTTATAGCTGTAGATTTTGACGGAACGATTGTAGAACACAGATACCCACAGATAGGGAAAGAGATACCTTTTGCCATAGCTACGCTGAAGCAGTTGCAGGCAGAACGACATTTGCTTATTCTTTGGAGTGTACGAGAGGGGGAATTACTGGAAGAAGCGGTTGAGTTCTGCCGACAGCGTGGGCTGGAATTTTATGCCGTCAATGCCAACCATCCGGATGAGCAGGCAGGAAGCCGTGTAGCGCATCCTTGTCGGAAGCCTAAAGCAGACCTGTTCATCGACGACCGGAATATAGGAGGCCTGCCCGATTGGGGAGCCATCTATGAAATGATTCATAACCGCTGGAGCTATGAGCGGTATATCAATGAGGAGCAGGATATAAAGCCGAAAAAAAACTCTTTTTGGAAAAGGCTTTTAAGACAAAATTAACATGTCGGTAGCCAATAGGAAAAAAGCGGATTGTTGTGGTTGCAATGCCTGTGCGGAGGTATGCCCAAAGAACTGCATTGAAATGATTCCCGATAGAAAGGGATTTCTCTATCCTCAAGTAAATCATGCTGCTTGTATTGAATGCGGAGCTTGCGAAAAGGCATGCCCGTTTGAAAAGGGGAATATCAGCCTGAATGTCCCGTTTACAGCTTATGCTGCGTGGAACAAGGATAGGGAACAATACCTTGCCAGTTCGTCCGGAGGAGCAGCACATGTGTTTTCATCGCATATTATAAAACAAGGGGGCGTTGTTTATGGATGCAGCTCAGAGGGAATACATATTCGCCATATCCGCGTGGAGGCTTTGTCGGGCTTGCATAAATTACAGGGATCGAAATATGTGCAAAGCGATGTCAGAGGATTGTTCAATCAAGTAAAGAACGACCTGAAGGCAGGAAAGCCGGTCCTGTTCATTGGCACTCCTTGCCAGGTGGCAGGATTGAAAAACTATATAAAACAGATACCGGAGCATTTATACCTGGTAGATCTGATATGCCATGGCGTACCGTCTCAACAGATGCTGCATGAACACATCACCCATATACTGGGCAATTGCACGGCAGAACATCTCTCTTTCCGGAAAGGAGCCATCTTTCACATTGAGATAACATCACCATGCGGTACAACCTATTCCGCCGAACCTCACAAAGATATGTACTACAGGGCCTTTTTAGACGGGATTTCATATAGGAAAAGCTGTTATCACTGCCCGTTTGCCCGCAAGGAGAGAATCAGCGACATAACAATCGGAGACTTTTGGGGAATAAAAGATACCGCTTCGCTGCCTTTGGAAATTTCGGGCGGAATTAGTGTGTTGTTGCCATCTTCAGAGAAAGGGAAAGCGCTGATTGAAGCAGCCAAGCCCAATCTGTCTATCTACGAAAGGAGTATCAATGAGGCAGTAGCCGGAAACAACCAATTGCGTTCACCGGTGAAATATTCTTTACGTGTCAGGATATTCAACAGTCTATATCCGCTGATTTCACTGGAAAAGGCAGCCTATATATGCGTAGTTGACCAGAAGTTTAGGACTTTGTTTAAAATCATTAACCGGAAAATAGGCAAATGAGCGCCGAAGACAATAAACGCATAGCTAAAAACACGATATACCTTTATATAAGGACATTCGTGTCGATGCTAGTATCACTATACACTTCGCGCAAGATTCTTGAAGCTCTTGGCGTAGAAGATTTCGGTATCTTCAACGTAGTGGGCGGTATCATTTCGCTGATGTCATTTATCAACGGTTCGATGTCGGTAGCCACACAACGCTACCTGACGTATGAATTGGGCAAGGGGGCTGAAAGCCAATTCAACAAAGTATTCAATATAGCGGTATATATTCATACCCTGATAGCAGTCATAGTCTTGGTTACAGCTGAAACTGCAGGTGTTTGGTTCGTAAACACCCAATTGAATATTCCTGAAGTGCGTATGGGAGCAGCCAATTGGGTGTTTCAAGCCACGATACTCACAACAATTTTAGGAATACTTCAAACCCCTTACAATGCAGCTATCATTTCGCATGAGCACATGCACGTCTATGCCTACGTAGGATTAGGAGAAACTTTTGCCAAATTGTTTATTGTCTTGGGGATATTTTATTATCCATACGACAGGCTGGCCATTTGGGGATTTACCATATTTGCCATACAGCTGTGTTCTTCGCTTATATATAGGTTATATTGCATCAAGAAGTTCGACAATTGTGTTTTGAGAGGCAATACCTGGAATTTACAATTGGCCAAGTCTATGCTTGGCTTTACAGGTTGGAACATGTTCGGCACAGTTGCCTGGACACTGAAAGATCAGGGAGCATCAGTGTTGCTTAACCTGTTTGGCGGTCCGGTTGTCAATGCTGCCAGAGGTGTATCGGGACAAGTAACCGGAGCTGTCAGAGGGCTTGTCGGAGGTTTTCAGACCGCTGTCAATCCGCTGCTTACCAAAACATATGCAGCCAATGACCCGGAAGCAACCTGCCGTTTGCTATGCAAAAATTCAAAGTTTTCCTATTTCCTGATGCTCCTGATTTCAATTCCTGTATTACTTGAAATCAATTTCCTGCTCAACGTCTGGCTTATCGAGGTACCCCCCTACGCAGCGTTATTTACGCGAATTGTGATTACCGAGGCTCTTTTCGACACATTGGGAGGCCCCATGATAACATCGCTGATGGCCACGGGACGTATCAAGTGGTATCAGATTGTAGTAGGTTCTATACTGTTATTAAATATTCCGGTAGCCTATCTTTTACTTAAGCGGGGCTATCCAATCGCCACACCGTTGGTAGTGTCACTTGTATTTATCATATTAGGCAATATCTCCCGCCTGTTGTTTTGCCGCAGCATGCTTGGATTGTCGATTCGCACCTATATCCGCACGGTAATAATTCCAATAACGATGGTTTCTGCCCTTTCCTTCATTATGCCCTATATTGTCTTTTCGGCTATGGAAGAGGGCTGGTGGCGTCTTTTGGTTTGTTCCCTGTCCAGTGTTCTTTTTGGTGCTATAGCAATATTCTATTGCGGTCTCACCGTTACAGAGCGTCTGTTTATTGTCAATCTATTGCGCAATAGAATATTGCGCTATATACCTTCTATGTCATGAAAAAAGTAGGAATCATCACATTTCATGCTTCGCATAATTATGGCTCGATGTTACAGGCGTATGCGTTGCAACAAGTTGTTTTAAATATGGGGTATCAGTGCGAGATAATTAATTTTCGCACAAAAAGGCAAAAACAAATGTTTTATCCAGATTATTGCAAGGGTACTATATTCGAAAGGATGAAAAAGTTGATAGTGCAATTTCCTCATATTAAAGAGGCCTGGCATAAATACATACTCTTTGAGAAATTCCTACAGAGTGATTTGATTTTATCTGAACATGAATATGGCACTATCAAAGAATTAGAACAGGGTAAATTGGATTATGATTATTATATATCCGGAAGTGACCAGATATGGAATACCGATTGCTTTGATTTTGATATAGCTTATTATTTACCTTTTGCACATTCAGGTAAGTTAATAGCCTATGCGCCAAGTATGGGGCCAACTCCTGAAAAATCAAAATCCCTTAATATTGATATAACACATCTGTTAGAGCGATATTATAAAATAGGTGTCCGTGAACCAGATACAGCTAATTTTATACATAAAGTATTTAATGGGGAAGTTTCTACTGTTATCGATCCTACATTATTATTATCACCTAGCCATTGGCAATCTCTAATCACTACCGATTCTATTATTAAAGGGGATTATATATTCGTATATTCACCAAAATTCAAATCATTCGAAGAGGGTTACAAAATGGCTGAAGATATTTCTGAACGCTATAAAATGAAAGTTGTTTTGTCCCGCAATCACAAATATTTATGTGAAAAAAGGCGCTGGAACAGGTTTGTAATTAAAGCTGATATTGGCCCAAAAGAATTTATAAATCTAATAAAGAATGCAAGATTGGTTTGTTGTGACTCTTTTCATGCTGTTGTGTTTTCTATTATTTTCCAAGTACCTTTTTTAGTAATAGATGGAATGGAAGATAGTCGAATTTCAAATTTGTTAAAAATGGCACGATTGGAAAACAGGAGTATAAAATCCAACCAAGATTTTGATGATGCTATATTTGAACCATTATCTTTTAAACATATGGAAATATTGCAACCCTATATAGGTAGAAGTTTTGATTTTTTAAAATCGGCTTTGTCCTAAAAACATATTGAAACTAAGTTAGCGCATAATATACTGTAACACTCAAATTTAACATCTTACAAATGAAACTATTTATCAAAATATTGGCAGCATATATTACTATGCTTTTGTTGTTTATTGTTTTAATAATTGGTACATATTGTATTCCCAACGCTTGGGTAGAGGAACATATAGTAACTTCCGAACAAACGATTCAACAAGAAGGATTATATCCGCGTTTAGGAAGCACGTTCTTTATGATGGACAACTACACCGACGGACTGATGCTTAATTTAGCAGCATCTGCAGATAACGATAATCCTGTACAATCCTCTATGAACAATCCCTATTATATAATAGCCGATGGCGGGGGAAATATAGCCGATGCAGGAGAATTGGTAGCCCAAAATAAATTTCAGAATTTGGAGAAGAACTATTACGGGCGTTATTGGCAGGGATATTTGGTTTTGTTGAGACCGCTTTTGATTTTGATGGATTATTCGGGTATTCGTATCTTAAATTACTTACTGCTTACATTACTTGTCATCAGCTGTTATTCACTTCTGAAAAAGCGGATTTCAAAAAAGGTTGCTGTGTTGTTCGTTATTTCATTAATGCTGATTAACTTTCCGCTGGTTCCCTACTCCATGCAATTTTCCACCTGTTTTTATATTGCATTAACAGCAATGGTTGTCTTGCTGAAAAGTGACATATTGACCGATTCGTTTGGTAATACGGCCTGTTCTTTTTTTATTATTGGCGGAGTTACAGCATATTTGGATTTTCTAACCACTCCACAGCTGACATTAGGCTTACCACTGCTTGTATGTATGATGATGAAAAATGATTCAAATAAGTGGAAAAAGGTGATTCAATTAAGCATATTTTGGGCATTGGGATATGGTGGGATATGGACAAGCAAATGGTTGGCCGGAAGTATACTGACCGGCAGAAATTTTTATACGGAGGCATTAGCCCAGATTCAATACAGGACAATAGGTGAATTTGGCGAAGAAAATCTGGTAGGTATATATAAATACTGGTTCTTATTCTTATTCTTATTTTTATTCTTACTTGTACTCTTATTGTATTGGAAAATAGGCAAAAGCAAAACTGTTTTCAAGCACTACTCCTACTTGCTGCTTATCTCCATGATTACTCCGGTATGGTATTTTATGATACGCAATCATTCCATAGAACATTTTTGGTTTACTTGGCGTGCTCTTTTATTGTCGCTCTACGGATACTTGTTGTTTGTATGCCATGTAATGGACATCAATAAGATTAATCATATTTATTTTACTAAAATATGGAAAAGATAGCTGTTTTAATACCTTGTTATAACGAGAGTAAGACCATAGGGAAAGTTGTTAGAGACTATTCTACAGCACTGCCGACTGCCGACATTTATGTTTATGATAATAACTCCATTGACGGGACAGACATTATCGCTCGTGAAGCCGGAGCTATTGTACGATACGAAAAACGGCAAGGCAAGGGCAATGTGATTAGAAGCATGTTTGCCAATATAGATGCAGATGTATATCTGATGATAGATGGTGATGATACTTATCCGGCAGATTGTGCAAGTGCAATGATAGATGCAGTTTTGAAAGAACAGGCCGATATGGTTATTGGTGACAGGTTGTCTTCTACCTATTTTAAAGAAAACAAGAGGGCTTTTCACGGTTTCGGGAATAGACTGGTGCGTTATCTGATAAATAAGATATTCCATGCCGATATCATGGATATAATGACAGGTTACCGTGCCTTTAGTAAGAAGTTTGTCAAGAATTTTCCTGTTTTATCTAAAGGTTTTGAGATTGAGACTGAAATGACAATCCATGCATTGGATAAAAACTTTGTATTGAAAGAACTTCCCGTCCCTTATCGGGATCGCCCTGAAGGAAGCGTTTCAAAACTGAATACTTTCAGCGACGGGATGAAAGTGCTAAGGACCATAGTTTTGTTGTTTAGGGATTATAAGCCGTTCTGTTTTTTTTCAATTTTGAGTTTGTTTTTTGCATTATTAGGATTGTCTTTCTTCATTCCGGTATTACTGGAATACTTCCAAACAGGACTGGTTCCAAGATTTCCTACATTAATAGTCTCATGTTTCATCATTCTTTTTTCCATACTGATGTTTTTTGTAGGATTAATTCTTGAAGTAATCGGCAAAAAACATAGACAATTATATGAGTTATTTCTAGTGCATTACAAATGATAAGTATTTCCGTTATTATACCGGCATATAATGCTGAAAATACCATTGAAAGGTGTATTCAGAGTATTTTAAATCAAGATTTCAATGACTTTGAGTTAATTGTAGTAGATGATGGCAGCTCAGACAATACCGCTTTAATAATTGAACGTTTAAAGGCTATTGATTCTCGTATTACATTGATACGTCAGGAGAATAGTGGAGAAATGGCAGCTCGTGCAAGCGGAATACGTCAAGCAAAGGGGGCTTGGTTGTATTTTGTGGATGCTGATGATGCTGTGATGCCAGATACTCTGTCTTCTATGTATTTGCATATTGCTGAGGATATAGAGGTAGTAGTATATGAATATTCTCTTAATGGAAAAATGAGCAGATTACAATATTGTCGTGAGTTGTTGTCGTTTAATTCATGGACACTTTGGGGTAAGTTATGGCGTCGCGAACTGTTCGATGAGTATGTTATTAGCGTGCCAAGATATTTTAAAACAGGTGGAGACATGCTAACACAAATGCGGTCACTTAAAAATATTAAATATTCTGTGCTTGGAGTTCCTGCACATAAATATATTTATGAAGAAAATAGCCCGACGAGTGTTCAGCGTTCCACTTTGAAAGACTATGAATATGAAAAACGAGTAATTTTAGAAGTAGAGCAATCTTTGGCTTGTTTACATGAGGAGGCCACTGATAGTTTACGCCATTGGCAGCTTGTATATCTGTCCGGAATGATGGGGTTGGGATATACAATCAATTATGAGGATGAATGGATTTTAAGAGTCAAGAAATGGGCAAAGGAGAAGCATTTGTCAATTAGAGAGAGACTTGCTGTCAATGCCATTGATAAGCCGCTGTATCGGAAAGTATTCATTTTAGAAAAAACAGTCAAACGCTGTTTACGAACCTTGATAAATACAGCAAAAAGATTTATTAAATGATGAAATCACATGATTAACAAATAACATTTTATGTACAAGACCTTAATTCTTCTAGTAGTGGAAAGAAAAGGGTTACAATTTTAATTGATTTATGAAAATATCTGTCATAGTTCCTGTTTTTAATACGGAAAAATATCTTCGTTTATGTGTAGAAAGTATACTGGCTCAGACATACACCAATATAGAGGTGCTACTAATTGATGACAGAAGTAAGGATGCATCCGGAAAAATCTGTGATGAATATGCCTTGAAAGATAAAAGAGTGAAAGTCTTTCATAAATTAAATGGTGGAGTTAGTTCTGCCCGTAATTTTGGATTAGAAAGAGCGACAGGAAAGTGGATTACTTTTGTTGATTCTGATGATTATATTGAAAAAGATTATTTAATAACCTTAAGTAAATACACAGAAAATTCCGAATTTGTAATAGGTGGATTTAAATCTTCCAATGGGGGGGATTATACTCCCAATAAAAATTGTTATGTAGAGAGCAATGAAGATTTAGATACTTTACTTATCCAGCCTTATACTGTAGTGGTTTGGGGTAAATTATTTGAGAAATCCATTCTTTCTAGAATCAGATTTAATGAACAAATGAAGGTTGCAGAAGACTTTAATTTCGTTTTAACCTATCTTTCCCATATAAAAAAATCTATCTCGTGAGTAGCACGAATTATTGCTATACTGATGCAGAAAGTAATATTAAATATAGGCTTTGTTATGATGAGTATGTGAAATATAAGTTATACTTATTTGAAAGTTTAAGTTTATGTAAGAATACTTTTAATTATACTTTTGATAAAACAGAAAGGTATATCAAAACCTATTTATCAGGACGGTTGCTTTATAATTTATGCTGTCTAGATACTTTTTCACAATATATAGCAGAAGTAAATAGAATTACTCCTGAAAGTGATTTATATATAGACTCAAAGAAGAAACATATATTTGTTTGGTTGTTAACTCATCATTGTAGCTTCCTGTTATATTTTGCTTTAAAGTTAAAAAAATATCTGGCTCCCTATAAATAATTAAATTCAAATCAGTGGAACTTTTTAATCAGTAATAAACATGATCACTCCTGATATTTCAGTTATAATACCAATTTATGGTGTGGAGAAATACATTGCCCGTTGCGCAAAGAGTTTGTTTACTCAAACAAAAACGGAAAATGTGGAATTTCTATTTATTAATGATTCTACGAAAGATAATAGTATCAACATCCTTCAAGATGTTATATTAGAATATCCTCATCTGAAATCTCAGATAAGAATCATCCACCATGATGTAAATAAGGGCTTGCCATCTGCCCGCAATACCGGGTTATCTAATGCCAATGGCCAATATGTCATTCATGTGGATAGTGATGATTTTGCAGAGCCTTGCATGTTGGAATATCTATACAAAGCGGTTGTGGATAACCAGGCTGACTTTGCCTGGTGCGACTATTATATTACGTTCAATAATAAAAAACGAGTAATCAGCCAGCCATATTTCCCAACGCCTTTGGAGGCTGTTCGGGGGATGTTGCGCGGTTCGATGAAATATAATGTGTGGAACAAAATATGTCGCCGGGCTTTGTATGAGGATAACCATATTTGTTTTCCGGACGGTCATGCAATGGGAGAAGATTTGACCATGATAATGGTGGCACTTCATGCGCAACGATGTGTTTATGTTGATAAAACATTATACAATTATGTGCAGAATGAAGGCCAAATGACTGCCAACTATGATCAGAAGAAGTTAGCTTCTCTCCGTTTTAATTGTGACCGATTACAAAATTATATACAAAGTAATTTTCAGGACCTATCTCTTGAGTCTGAAAATGCATCCCTTTGCCAGCTTATGAAATGGCCATTCCTTCTTGATGGCAAGTTATCATCTTATCGGAAATGGCAGGAGTGGTTTCCGGAGTCAAATCGGCATATATGGCAGACGAAAGGAGTAAACTTTCACATAAAGTTTATTGAATGGTGTGCTGCCAGGCATCTGTTTCCCATCGTGTGGCTGCATTATTTGTTAGTGATTAAACTCTTCTATAGTATTGTTTACCGTAAATGAAATTTTTAGGAACTCTATTTCTCATTATTATAACGAGCCTGTTTTATTTCCCGTTTAACACCTCATTGCTGCCCGCAGTCAATACAAAAATGGCACTTGCCGCTGTCGGACTGATATTATTTGCATCCCATGCGGCACTGAGGCGTAATGCCACAATTGACAACACTTTTGCCAGTGTTTCAATATGGGCGTTGTTTGTTTCTTTTATTGGTTTGATTTCAGCTATAGTCAACGATTCCGGAGACTATGCATACGCCAACTATATTGTATCAGCATGGGTATGGATGGGGGGAGCTTATGCTGTGGTTAAAAGTATCGGTGTAATTTACGGAAAAGTTACGCTGAGGCTTCTGACAAACATCTTGTTGGCAGTTTGCATAACCCAGTGTTTTCTTTCTCTGATTATAGATGCCAATGCTTCATTTGCCGAATGGGTAGACAGCTTTATGGTATCGACCGGCTTTATGGGCAAAGCTGAAGGTCGTTTGTACGGCATTGGATGTGCATTGGATGTGGCAGGACTGAAATTTTGTGCAGTGCTGATATTGCTTGCCTACTTTGCTCTTAATCCTTCCCGAAAAATAAATATCTATCTTGAAACCCTAATATATGTAGCCTCTTTTTTCATTATTGCCATTTTAGGCTCTATGATTGCCAGGACAACATCTATAGGCGTGATAATGGTTATAGTATATTGGATAGGTATATTCATCTACAACAAAACACATTCAATCAAGACATATCAAAACAATTGTTTTGGGATAGTTTTGTCGTTATCCTTGGCCTTACTTATACCGGCCATAATTTATTTCTATAAGGTGAATGCCGGTTTTAGTGAGGATCTTCGTTTTGGTTTCGAGGGATTTTTCTCATTGGTCGAGAAAGGGGAATGGTATGTTCATTCCAATAATAGCCTTATGAGTATGTGGATATGGCCGGATAATCTTGCAACGTGGTTGATTGGCGATGGCTATTTCAACAGTCCGGATGCCAATCCTTACTATACCGGGCCGTTCTTTTCAGATTATTACATGGGAACGGACATCGGTTATTGCCGTTTTGTCTTTTACTTTGGTCTTATTGGCCTGGCCGTCTTTTGTGCGTACTTTATCCATTGTGTCAAATGTTGTTCTGATACCAATCCTCAATATCGTATCCTGTTCGGGCTTATTCTTTTGATGAATTTTATAGGCTGGATGAAAGTTTCATCGGATATGTTTCCGATTATCGCACTGATACTGATGCTTGAAAAAGAGGTAAACGAATCGGAAAATCTTCTCCTTAAGAAAGTAAACTCATAATTCCCTTATGAAACTCATCTACTGCATACGCAACGTAAATAATCCCGGTGGGATGGAACGTGTTTTGCTGAATAAGGTGACTTATCTGGTGAACAAATTGCACTGGGATGTGGCGATTGTGACTACCGACCAGCAGGATAGACCGCCGTTTTATCCGTTCCCGGAACAGGTCCGGATGATAGACTTACATATCGATTATGCAGACGACAATGAGAAACATGTGTTGCGTAAGATTACGGGGTATCTTCTGAGAAAGCGGAAGCATCGAAAGGCTCTTACTGCATTGCTGATGAAAGAGAAAGCAGATATAGTGGTCTCGCTCTACCCTTCTGAATCTTCTTTTATCCCCTTCATCCCGGACGGTAGCAAAAAAGTACTGGAACTGCACTATTGCAAATTCTTCCGGTTGCAGTACGGCCGTAGCGGCCTGTTGGGGTTTATTGACCGATGGCGTACCAAGCAAGATGAACGTATTGTCAGGAAGTTTGACAAATTCGTAGTACTGACCAAAGAGGATAGCGGTTATTGGGGAGCAATACCCAATCTGGAGGTGATACCCAATGCTGCCTTACGACTTGGTGACTGCCGTTCCGATGCCACACAACAGCGTGTGATTGCTGTCGGACGACTGGATTACCAAAAAGGGTTTGACCGCCTGATAAAAGCATGGGAAATCGTACAGAAAGACAGGAAATGCCGAAGTTGGCAACTGGATATTTTCGGACAAGGTGAATGGCGGGAAATGCTGCAAAAGATGATAGATAAAGCCGGATTAGGCCAAAGCGCCCATATCCACCCTCCTACCTCGCAAATCGGCAAGGAGTATGCCAACAGTTCCTTGCTTGTGATGAGTTCCAATTATGAAGGTTTTCCAATGGTGATGATTGAAGCGATGGCTTGCGGCTTGCCGGTTGTGTCGTTCGATTACAAATGCGGGCCGCGCGATATCATTGACAATGGGGTGAACGGGCTGATAGTCTCCAATGGCGATATAGAGGGGCTGGCTCATGCAATGACCAGGCTGATGGGGGATAAGGACTACCGGAAAATGCTTTCGCAAAATGCTCGGAAAGTGGTTGAGACTTACTCGGAAGAGGCTGTCATGGCCAAGTGGATTGAACTGTTTTCTAATCTGGCAAAACCATGAAACGGCTGTTGCAAATCAATCCTGTCCTGCGGGTAAACACTTCGACCGGACGTATTATGCAAGAAATAGGCGAACTTGCCATGCAAAACGGTTGGGAGAGCTACATTGCTTACAGTTACGGGCGTGACGGCATCAAGGAGTGCAAATCACGGCTTCTCCCGGTCGGCAACTGGTGGAGTGTCCTTAAGCATGGTGTCGCAACCCGTCTGTTCGACAGGCACGGATTGGCTTCAGGTACCGCTACACGGAAGTTTATCCGCCAGATGGAAGAATTGCAACCGGACATTATACATATACATAATATACATGGCTATTTCCTTAACTATCGGCTGTTGTTTGCCTATCTGTCGCAATGCCATATCCCTATTGTCTGGACTGTGCATGACTGTTGGCTCTACACCGGACACTGTTACTATTATTCTTATGCCGGCTGCCAGAAATGGCAAAGCGGTTGCCGCCATTGCCCGCAAAAGAGGGAATTTCCGGCAAGCTTGTGGCTCGACCGTTCGCAACAGAACTATGCCGACAAAAAGGAGGCGTTCACTTCCGTACCCCGCAACTTGCTGACCATCGTTCCCGTTTCCCAATGGATCCGGGAAGAAATGGCACTCTCTTTTCTTCATGACTATGAGTATCACATCATACACAATGGTATAAACACTGAAACATTCAAATTGTTCAATGCTGAAGAGATAAAACTGCGTTATCAGCTGCAGGGAAAGCATATCATTCTGGGCGTGGCAAGTATCTGGAGCAAAGAAAAAGGATTGGAAGATTTCATCCGGCTTGCCGCAATGCTCCGGGAAGATGAGGTCATCGTGCTGGTGGGTGTGAAACCGAAAGAACAGAGGCTGCTGCCCAAAAATATAATAGGAATCGCCCGAACCGGGAATATAGAGCAGCTGGCCCAATTATACTCGGCAGCAGATGTCTTTGTCAATCCTACCTGGCAGGATAATTATCCTACCGTGAACATGGAAGCCATTGCCTGCGGAACTCCGGTGGTGACTTACCGCACAGGAGGAAGCATAGAGACAATTACCCCTTCTACCGGAATGGTGGTGGAACAGGGAGACATGAACGGGGTGCTGGAAGCTGTACGCACGATAGAAAGCAGAGGAAAAGGCTATTATGCCCAACCGTGCCGCAATTATGCTTTGGCTCACTTCCGCAAAGAGGAACGGTATGCCGACTACCTCGCATTATACGACCAACTGATTCAACGGACAAACACTAGATAATGTTTTCCATGGGTACTTCACGGTGTAGTGGCGAAGATTCCATGGAATAGCAAATGAACAGACATAATAATGAAAGAAAAAAGATTAAGGGTATTGCAATTGGGCAAATTCTATCCTATTAAAGGAGGGGTAGAGAAAGTCATGTATGACCTGGCCACCGGTTTTGCCGAACAATACCCCCACAAAGTAACGTGCGACATGATGTGTGCCGACGGTGAAAAAGGAAGCCGTACCATTCATCTTGGTGGAAACGCCCGACTGATTTGTTGCCGGACACTGTGGAAAGTTGCTGCTACAATGATTTCTCCTTCCATGATTCACACCTTGAAAAAGGAGTGCCGGAACTATGACATCATCCATGTGCATCATCCTGACCCAATGGCTTGTATTGCCTTGTTCCTTTCCGGTTATAAAGGGAAGGTGGTGCTCCACTGGCACAGTGACATACAGAAGCAAAAAGTGTTGCTGAAATTCTATCAACCGTTACAGGAATGGTTGCTGAAACGGGCCGACCTGATACTCGGCACCTCTCCCGTCTATCTGGCAGAGTCTCCTTGCCTGCAATCGGTGCAAGGAAAGACCCGCTGCCTGCCTATCGGAGTAGAGCCGATGCGTCCGCAGGCTGAAAGAGTTGCCGCCATTCGGGAGAAATACCCCTGCAAGAAGATTGTTTTCTCTTTAGGAAGACTGGTTGCCTACAAAGGATATGAATACCTGATTGAAGCAACCCGATTTCTGGATGATGATTATGTATTGCTGATAGGTGGAACGGGGCCGTTGAAAGCGGAACTGGACGAAAAAATCAAGATGCTGGGATTGGAAGGGAAAGTGGTGCTGCTCGGTAGGGTCAGCGACGAGGATTTACCTGCCTATTACGGAGCTTGTGAGCTGTTCTGCTTGAGCAGCGTACAGAAAACGGAGGCTTTCGGTATCGTGCAAATCGAAGCGATGTCTTGCGGAAAGCCGATAGTGGCCACTACTATTCCCCAATCGGGTGTGGCATGGGTGAATGCCCACGGTGTGTCGGGCTTGAACGTAGTACCCGAAAATGCCAAAGAATTGGCATTGGCCATTCAAGCCATTTTGAATGACCAAGTAACCTATAACGGATATTCCCAACGTGCGGCACAACGCTATCACGACATTTTCACGAGAGATAAAATGATTGAATCATGTGTGGATATTTATGAAAGGATATGTGATGGGAAAAAGTATTAAAGTAATGACAGAAGAAGCGAGTATGCGTAGAGTGAAATCCGGTAAATCCATGTCGCCTTCAGCCTGTGTCATGAAGCGCAGTTTCGATATGGCAGGAAGTTTGTTGGGGATTCTTGTACTCTCACCCGTATTTGTGGTGATTTATCTTCTAATCAAGTGGGAAGACGGTGGAACCGCCATATTCAAACAGGAACGTGTGGGGCATCACGGCAAACTGTTTACACTCTATAAGTTCCGCTCCATGAGTATGCAAGCCGAAGCGGACGGTAAACCTGTACTTTGCCAGAAAGGTGACAAGCGGCTGACACGTATCGGCAAGTTCCTTCGTGAACACCATTTGGATGAGTTGCCACAATTGTGGAATGTGCTTAAAGGAGAGATGAGTTTTGTAGGCCCACGCCCGGAGCGAGAGTTCTTTGTGGAAAAAATCAAGTCTATCAATCCCGATTACGTGTTGTTGTATCAATTACGTCCGGGATTGTTCTCTGCCGCCACTCTCTATAACGGATATACCGACACAATGGAAAAAATGCTGGAAAGGCTTCGGATGGACTTGGATTACCTCAACAACCGTTCGCTATGGTTGGATACCCAAATTGTTTTTCTGACCGTATTCCACATTCTGACCGGGAAGAAATTTTAAGTATGCCATTGCTTATGAAACAAACTAATAAGATTATGGTGGAAGGCATCATACAACCTCAAAAAGATTTGCTACTCCGTAGAGTGGGCAGTCGTTACATGATTGTGGAAACCTGTGCGGACCATGTCAATATGACCAATGTGTTCAGTCTGAATCATAGTGCCGCCGCACTGTGGCAACGTATTCATGAGGGGGCATTCTCTTTGCCGGAACTTGCCGAATGGCTGGCTGAGAGATATAGGGTCAGCACAGAGATCACGCTGAACGACACCGCCCGACAACTGAAGCAGTGGAAAGAGTTCGGACTGATAAAATAGCCTGATACCGTAAGACTGACTTACATTTTTTGAGCAGGAAGAAACGTGAAGAAACCTACCAATAAGGAAATTACTGTTCTATTTATTTTATTGAAAGCCGGATTATGGGAAAAAGAGCCAGAAAATCTGTCTCTTTTCCCGTTGTCCGCTAACAGCTGGGAATACGTGTATCGGTTGGCACGACAACAGACCGTGACAGGTATTGTATATCAAGGGATATGCAAACTGCCCGAACGATTGCTTCCTCCGGAAAAACTGTTGTTCCGTTGGGTCGCAGAGACCGACAGCATCGAGCGAAAGAACAGACGGATGAACCGGACATTGGAGGAACTATACCGTTTGTTCCGGGAAAACGGGTTGAATCCTGTCTTGCAAAAAGGGCAGGGAATCGCACTCTTGTACGAAAATCCACTTGTAAGGGAATGCGGAGACATCGACTTCTACTTTCAGACAGCACAAGAAGGTGATTGCGCCTTTGAATTGATTAAAAGGCTGGGAAAAGCGATGAGACAGGAGGCAGACGGGAGCCGTTGCTATGTGTGGAAAGGCATTGAGGTGGAACATCATCCCCGCCTGCTGGATATTGCCAATCCCTTTGTGCAGCCGTATCTGAAAAAACTGGAGGTTTCACAAGGGTATAGGACCGCCTGCATAGCGTCCGGGCATGACTTTGAAATCCGTGTACCTTCTCCAATGTTGAATTTGCTGCTGCTGAACACCCACATTATGAAACATTCTTTCGGTTGGGGTATCGGTTTGCGGCAGTTCTGTGACATGGCACGTGCTTATCATTGCTTATCCGATGTAATAACCGGGAGTGAACTGAAAACACTATACCGTAAAACGGGTATTCTGCGCTGGAGCCGTCTGTTGCACAGCTTCCTTACCGAACACATCGGATTGGACGCAACACGCCTGCCTTATCAAGAAAAGCCTTTGTGCGTTCGGGCACTACAGGAAATGGTACTGCAAGGCGGCAATTTCGGGCAGCACCTTATCGGGCGAAGCCATGCCTCACAGCCCTTTTGGAAACGTAAAGCGCATACTTCTTATTCTTTTCTGCGCCATGCACGCTTTTCCTTAGCCTACGCTCCTAAAGAGGCCCTTTGGACTTTTACCTCTTTGCTGGCCGGACAATCGACCAATAAAAAGCTGTTTTAATTTTCTTTAAAAAAGAAGATAGGAAAAAAATTAAGTAAGGTGGGTATTGTCGGAGACTATCTTCTTTGAAATCGTCAGAAAGATATATGTTGAAAGAATATTATTATCGGGTAGCAGGGCAGACATTCTGCCTCTGTGTGCCTCCGGAACAAGATATTGATTTACTGTTGCCTTCGTTCCGCCCGTTCCGATGTGAAAGACCGGGAGAAGAGGAAGTGCTATTCAAGTTCATCGCCCTAACCTGTTTCTTTCAAGCGGCGGAAGTTGTCACCGTGTTGGAAGAAGCAAAAAACGAATGGGGATGCACACGCATCGTTCAAACCACCCATGGATTTCAGATAGAGTGCCAATGCGGAAAGAGTGAAGTGACACATGGCTTACGAGCCAATCCGCCCTTTACCCTTGTGACTGCCGTGATACATTGGAATGAACGGCATGCAGGCGAGATACTCAGCCTTTTACTCCGTCTGGTGTATTCGCAAGCAATTCTATATAGAAACGGAATCGCCCTTCATGCCTCCGTAGTGGCCTTGGACGGAAAAGGCTACCTCTTTATGGGAAATAGCGGAACAGGGAAAAGCACGCACGCCTCTTTATGGATTGGGCTATTTCCCGGTTGCGAACTGCTGAACGACGACAACCCTGTAGTCCGCATTGAAGAAGAGGGTGTCATGGTCTATGGCACGCCGTGGAGCGGCAAGACAGCCTGCTACCGCAATCAGCGATTCCCGGTAAGAGGTATCGTACGTCTTGTCCAGGCTCCCCACAACCGTTTCATACGGCAGGAAGAGGTGGATGCTTTTATCACCGTACTGCCGGGATGTGCAGTATTCCCCCAGGCCGAATCGTTGCATAAAAAACTGTGTGACACATTGATAGCATTGACCGGCCGTGTGCCGGTGGGAGTATTGGAGTGCCTGCCCAACCGGGAGGCTGCACAGCTATGTAAATCGGGAATTGAAAGTTGAAAAAGAGAATATAACATACAGGATTTCTTGCCGCATGATGAAGGCAGGGAATCATGCACATAAATTCAGGAACTAAAAAATAGAACATATCATTATGAAAAAAGGATTGATTTTTATCAGTTGGATGGCGGTTGCGCTGTTGGTGGCCTCTTGTGCCTCACGCAAGAATTTCGTCTATTTGCAGGACATGAGACCCGGCCTTGATTATCCCACAACACTTAAACATGAGGCAGTAATCCACAGAGATGACCGTCTGGGGATTACCGTGAGCAGTAAAAACCCGGAACTGGCTATTCCTTTCAATATGCAAGGAGGTGTTTTCCGGTTGGATGCCGCAGGAAATGTAGATGCGACGGGCGGGACAACCAATGTACGCGAGAAAGGGTATCGTGTAGATGTGAACGGTCAAATAGACTTTCCCATATTAGGCAAGCTCTATGTGGAAGGAATGACGGTGAGTCAGGTTACAGAACTGATAAAGAAACAAATTCAAGAAGGCAATTATATCAAGGACCCATTGGTGACAATTGAATTTCTGAATTTCAAGTACACGATATTAGGAGCCGTTGAACGTACCGGTACGTTCAGTGTGGAAGGAGACCGCATCACGCTGATCGACGCTATAGCCAAAGCCGGCGACCTGACCCCCAAAGCGAGGATTGACCGTGTGACCGTCATCCGTGAGCAGAACGGCGAACGCAGGATGTACACCCACGATTTGCGCGATATGGAGATATTCGAATCCCCGGCCTATTATCTCCAGCAAAACGATATTGTGTATGTGGAGCCTAAGTATAAGAAGAAAGACAAAGAAGACAGGGGGTGGCAGTATGCCTCTTTCTTTGTCTCTATCGCAAGTCTTGTGACTTCTATCTTCTGGGTGCTTAAATAAAAAGAAAACATTCTTATAAGATAAATCGTATGCAAACAAAAAATCTATCAACCGGCAAGAACGAGCAGGGACTTAATGTGGTGGACTTGTTGCTCTACCTTGCTTCCAAGTGGAAGTGGTTCGTGCTGTCCGTGCTGGTGTTCGGGGGATTGGCTTATGTATGGTATGCCAGCTCTCCGCTGGTTTATTTCCGGTCGGCCACTGTTATCATCAAGGACCCTTCCAATAAAACGACTACGGCTGGGCTTGACCGCTATGACAATTTCATCAATAAAGTCAATGTAGCAAATGAAATCCTTCAATTCCGCTCGAAGAAACTGATGCGTGAGGTGGTGAAACGGGTACACGCCGATGTAAGCTATCAAGTGAAAGACGGTTTGCGGTACAATGAACTCTACACCAAGTCGCCAGTGACCGTCAGTTTCTTCGATGTGCTACCTAACCGTGAGGTGTCGTTTACCGTGACGCCGAAAGATAAAGAACACGTTGTGCTATCGCATTTCAACGGCGAAGAAGAGAACAAGCCCCTTACGGTATCTATCCATGATACCATTCCCTTAGCGGAGGGACGTGTGGTAGTGACACCGACCCATTTCTACAGCCAATCGTGGATGGGGCAGCCGATAGAGGTGCGGAAAATGGCATTGGATGCCGTAGCCGCATCTTATCAGGGCGCACTGGGCATCAGGCAGGAAGAGGATGAATCTTCCATCCTGAAACTTTCGCTGAAGGACAATTCTCCGGTACGTGCCGAGGACATGCTCAATATGCTGATAACCGTATACAATGAGGAAGCCATAAAGGACAAGAATCAGGTGGCGGTGAATACGGCCGACTTCATCAACGAACGCCTGATTATCATCGGACGGGAACTGGGCGATGTGGAGAGCGACCTGGAGAGTTTCAAGCGCGAGAACCGTATGGTGAGTGTCTCTTCGTCGGCCAGCATGTATATGAGCGAATCTCAGAAGTACAATGCTGATGCATTGGAGCTGGAGACACAGCTCCGCCTTGCCCGATACATCAAGGACTATCTGACAGACCCTAATAAGGAAGTGGATCTGATACCCTCGAACACCGGTATCAGTGACATGAATATCGAAAGCTCTATCAACCAGTACAACACATTGAAGCTGCGCCGTGACAAGCTGACGGATGACAGTAGTGACCGGAATCCGGTGGTGGAAGAGCTGAACAATTCGCTGCGCTCCATGAAGCAAAGCATCATCCGTGCGGTGGATAACATGATTGTGAGCCTTGATGTGAAACGTCGTGACGCACAGAGCCGGGAGATACAGGCGCAGAGCCGTGTAGCTTCCATTCCTACGAAAGAGCGTGAGATACTCTCCATTGAGCGACAGCAAAAAATCAAGGAGGCACTGTACCTCTTCCTGCTGAACCGCCGTGAAGAGAATGCCCTGTCGCAGGCAATGGCAGATAATAATGCCCGTGTGATAGACAGTGCAGAGGGAGGCAATGCACCAGTTTCTCCCCGAAGGAACCAGATTCTTCTGCTGGGTGTGCTACTGGGCATTGCCTGTCCCGGAACAGTCTTCCTGCTAATCCTCTTTATGGATACACGGGTGCATGGACGCAAGGACATCGAGGGAGTAATCAGTGTGCCCTATTTGGGAGAGATACCGTTCAACCGGGAGGTTACCAAAGCACAAAAAGGGAATCGGGAAGTAACGGTAGTGAACGAACATGGAGACGACATTGTATCAGAAGCGTTCCGCATCCTGCGTACCAACATGACATTCATGGGAAAGAAAGAGAAGACCATGCAGGTAATTACCTTTACCTCTTTCAATGAAGGAGCCGGAAAAACCTTTATCTCCCGAAACCTCGCCGTGAGCCTTGTGTATGCCAGGAAGCGTGTCGTCATAGTAGATTTGGATATTCGTAAGGGTACACTCAGCCGCCACTTCAGACACTCCAAGACAGGTGTGACCAATTATCTGGCAGACAGCTCTATCCGTGTAGAGGATATTATCCAACATACAGACAGGTTCGACTTTATCGCTTCGGGAGTGTCTGCACCCAATCCGGCAGAGCTGCTGATGGACGACCGTCTGGATGAACTGATAGTGGAACTCCGTAAACATTACGACTATATTGTTGTGGACAACGTGCCGATAGGCATCATTGCCGATGCCATGATTGCCAACCGTATTGCCGACCTGACTCTTTTTGTGGTGCGTGCCGGCCGGTTAGACCGTCGCCAACTGCCCGACATAGAGAAACTATATGAAGAGAAGAAACTGAAGAATATGGCACTGGTGCTGAACGGTACCAATCCCAAACGGCATGGTTACGGCTACGGCTATGGATACGGCTATGGATACGGTGATCGAGAAAGGAAAAGAAAGAGATAACTTACATAATGTTTTACTTAAAAAGAACAGTAATATGAAACAATTGGAAGAAAAGAAGGCCGCTTCTTTAGACGAGAAGGGCACAGTAGAAATGATACGGGAAGATTTTCCCGTGAAAGAATATGAGTCCCCCCAGACTAAAAAGACAGCGGTGGAGACGGAAGGCGGTTTCTGCGCTTCTGAGCCGGTGACAGGAGATCAAAGTTCTGAGAACGATGCTGTGGAGGTGGAAGAGTACATCTCGATAGAGAATAATGAGATAACATTTGACTAATCATTTAAAAACGAATATACAATGAAAAGAATACAATGGGGAATCATTCCTTTGCTTATGTGCCTGCTGTTTACGGCATGTAAGGATGATGACATCGTAAACCGGGTAGAAGAAGGACTGCCGGTTTCGCTAAATGTAAAGATGCTTGTTCCGAAAACTTCAGATGTGCAGACCAATACCCGTGCTACTGATGAGGTGGAAACCAATGTGGAAAAGCTGGCCTTGCTCTTCTATAAGTATGAGAACAGCACGCCGTATGTGCTGAAAATTCCGAAAGACAACCTGAAGAAGACCCAAGATGGAACTTCTACCAACTATTTCTATTCTTTCACGGTTACGGCAGAACAGATGACACAGTCCGGCATCATGAGCGGTGAATATTGGGTATATGCCCTGGCCAATTGGGACAAGGGTTTCTGCACTGTAGATTTGAATGAGGTCAAGAAGATGGATAAGGCACAACTGGAAGATTATTGTGTACTGAAAACAAACAACTTGATAGATTTGAATGAGACGGCCTTGCTGCTCACCGGAAAGTATGAAGGACCCAACGGCAAAGAAAAGGTGGAGCTACAGCCGGGTGACAATAAATTCGACGATTTCCATTTGAAGCGTATTACAGCCAAGATTATCTTCAATTTTGAAAATGGAGAGGATGCGGAATTTGTGCCAACAGAGTATGAAATCCATAATTATTCCCGCTCTTCTACGTTGATAGAGCGAGAAGGCTGGAAGAATACCAGTCCTGGAGATTTGAAATATAAGGGCAGTGACAAACCGGAGGCCTTCAACAGTAGCAAAGCAGCTATCCAGTTGGGTTCAAAGCCTACGGAACAGATAACGGTAGGGACAGGGAAGAAGAACTATAACTTCTATTTCTATATGCTGGAAAATGTGCAGCCAGCCAAAAATAAGATAACAACATATCCAGAACGTGAGAAGAGAGTAAATGCATCGGATAGAACATTTAAGAATGCACCTGATATGGGAACATATGTCATTGTAAGAGGCTATTACAAAGGTGTACGTGGTGGCGAAGGTACAGATGCAACAGATGAGGTACAAGGTGCGGTGGCCTATACCATCCATTTGGGCGATTGTTCTTTACAGACAGGAAGTATGGATAATTTTTCCGTGCGACGCAATAGCAAGTATTACTATAGCATTACTGTGAAGGGAGTGAACAGTATCATTGTGGAGGCTACAACGGATGATGAGAACCAGCCGGGTGCCGAAGGGGATATTATGAAATCTACAAATAATGTGTATAATCTGGATGCTCATTTTGAAACAGTCATGCTGAAACTTGATAGAAATAAGTTTGAAACTTATAGTTTTTTAGCAGTAACCCCTTATGGTACCTATACGCAGCAGGTGCAAGATGGAACGCAAGCAGACCCCGATGTAGAAGCACAATACCTGGCTTGGGTGAAATTTGGAGCACCTAAAAGCTCGACTGCTTTTAAGTCTTATCCGGGTGATACCTCTCCACAACTTGTTAATATCTATGAGTTGATGAATGAAATCAATGACTATGTAGGTGGTGCACAAGCGCCTGCAGGTGGCTGGCATTTTATAGAGGAAAATGGCAGCTTGTATGTAACGGCTTATGTAGATGAGTATTATTATGAAAATGAAAAGGATTTGACGAAATTTATCAATGCACCGGACCGCCGTTTGGCCTTGTCTACTAAAACCTCTCAGAGCGCGGATAAAGAAAGTACGTATACCGAAAGCCCTATCTTTGCCATTAATCAGAAGTCCATACAGAGCATCTTTACTTTGGATGGTAGTGTAACCCGTCCGTTTGGTGCAGAGACCTATGAGGAGACTGAAGATGCTGTGCTTTCTACAAAAGAATTTGGAGGGGGCGAGCCAAATTATGATTACAACAATCCCCCTCGTCCGAATTGGGGCTGGAGAAACTTATGGGAACAGTTGGATGGGTACAATGTAGAGACACCTAACCTAAGATGGGATACGTATGTAAATGTGTCTCAAAATGGTCATATCAAAAGCAATGCTACAGAAAGTGACGAACTTCAAATAAAGGCTATGTTAGATGACTATAATGTTGGATTATACCAATGTTTTGCTAGAAACCGGGACGAAAATGGTGACGGAATAATCGATGTGCAGGAGATGAAATGGTATCTGCCGGCTGTTGACGAGTGCATGGCTTTCTGGTATGGGGCTTCTGCTTTAAGCGATCAGGTGAAGTTCAATAACACAGCTACCTATTTTACCAGTACCAATAGTACGTTCCGCACATGGTGGGCTTTGGAGGGCAGTGCTACAGGAGAATATAAAAAGACCGATGCTCCGAGTGGAAAACAACGTGTGCGTTGTATCCGTACAATCGGTAATTTTGGTCAGGATTGGGGTGTAAAAGATAATGAATATTCTGCCTCAATCATTAAATATGATGAAGATAATCATATCATCTACATGCATGATATGGGAGAAAACACAATTCGTACAGCATTGTCTCAAAGAGGAGAGTATAATCCGCATGATTATCTTAGCACTGAAAACAAATTACCGGAGGCATTCCAGTTTGCTGATAAGGACTTGAGTTATAGGAATGGTTTGAGTACAAAAAATACATTTAGTTATAACGAAGTTCGTACAGGTGATGTGTGTCAGCGTCATTATTCTGAGGCAACAGATGAAAGCGACCTTGGACAATGGCGTATTCCTAATCAGAGGGAATTGTCTCTGATACACCGTTACTTTAGAAGTGGTTCCGTAGAAGATTCTTCGAATTTAACAGACTATACAGCAGCACGTTCCACTTATTATAGAGAAAAAGAAAATGTGCAGGCTTTATTTTTCGTTCAGAGAGGTAATCCGGATTTTATTACAACCACTTGGGAACCGGCGCAAACTGGATTGTCTTTTGTAATCCGTTGTGTACGCGACGTAGACTTTCATAAATATGAATAACATAATCTGCTGAAAAAATCCCTACCCTCACTGTATCCGGGCCGGGACTCCCAAGGAACTGCTCCGTAGCTTTCCCGTGCAGAGGTACCCCTGCTGGGAGAATCTCCGGGAAAGGTACGGAGCAAAACCGGGGCTGTGAGAGCGGGGAATAGTATGAAAACCCATAAAATCTATTTATAAAGATGAAAAAATTAGCAATCTTGGCTGTGCTGGCTGCGGGAAGTCTTCCGCTGACCGCACAGAACTCCACCGTAGAAGAAAAGGTGAAATACAGTTCAGACAAACAAACAGAGGAAACCAGCCGCTTCCGGAACAACTGGTTTGTCAGTGCAGGGGGCGGTGGACTGATATATTTTGGTGACCACGACAAACAGGCTGATTTCGGTGACCGTATTGCACCGGCTTTGGACATCGCTGTCGGGAAATGGTTCACTAAGGGGATTGGAGTACGGCTGATGTACAGCGGACTACAGCAGCGAGGGGCTACCAAACATCCGGGAGACAAATATGAGGATTCCGCCCACGGCACCGGCGCACCGGTACAGGGAGGCGGCGCTCCCCACTGGCTGGAGAAACAGAAATTCAATATCAGCAATATCCATGCGGATGTGATGTTCAATCTGGTACAGCTCATCGGCAAACGGGAGAGCGACTGGAGCGCCAGCCCCTATGTGGGCATCGGCTGGGTGCATGTGGGCGAAAGCCCTAAAGCCAACGGGGTTTCTGGCAACTTCGGCCTGCTGACTTCCTACAACCTGAACAGCCGGTTGGACCTGAATCTCGATGTGCGTGGCGTATTGATGAAAGACGGCATGGATGGTGAAAAAGGCGGACGCGGCGAAGGTATGATGACCGTTACCTTAGGTGTAAGCTACTTCTTCTGATGCCTCTTTTTTTCTTATCGTTCAGGCTACCGTGTGAAGCAATTGACTCTTCAGGGGATACTTCCTTGTAGCCTGAACGATGTTTTTTTTATAGCAGAAATAAGTATGAAAATGAAAAGATTATTGTTTCCGGCTGCATGTTTGTTGCTGACTTCTTGCCTGGCTCCTGCAGACCGACAGAAAAAAGAAGAGCCTCAAAAGCAGGAAGCAGCTGTTACGCCGACTTTTCCATATCCGGAAATTCCTGCTGTACTGGAGCAGACTGATGAACGGAACAAATATGTGCTTACGCATTATTGGAACAGGTTCGACTTTTCCGACTCTCTGCTGATAAACGACAAAGAAGTATCGGAACAGGGAGTAGCCAACTATCTGGCATTGCTGGCGCAGGAAAACATACCGGATAACTGGAAAACAGAAAGCATAGACCACTTCTGCACGAAGATGGAGCAGCATGGATACGCCCGCAGTAAATTCATGAACTGGATGGAAAAATACCTGTATCATCCGGATTCCCCTTTTTATAACGAACCCCTTTATTCCATTTATCTGCAAAGGATGTTGGACAGCAGGGTGCTGGATGAAGCCGGGAAAAGTTCTTTGGAATTCCAGTTGAAATTACTGGAACGTAACCTCCCCGGTGCGAAAGCCGAGAACTTTGTTTATTATCTACCGGACGGTTCACGTGCCACCTTGGACAAGACATACGTGAAAGGAGAATTTCTCCTGCTGGTTTTCTATGACCCCGATTGTCCGAACTGCCACAAGACACTGAAAGAAATGGCAGCGGACAGAAAACTGTCCGGAAAGGTGGCCGCTGGAGAGCTGACTGTGCTGGTTGTCTATACGGAAGGAGACGAAGACATATGGAGAAATTCCTTGGCCGATATGCCTGGGGAGTGGTTGATAGGCAATGACCGACAAATGGTGACAGAAAATGTACTTTATGACCTGAGGGCCATGCCGTCACTGTACCTGTTGGACAAACATAAAACGGTCATACTGAAAGACGCACCCTACGGGGCCGTAAAAAAGAATCTGGGTATTCGGTAAACAGGAATTTTTACTATTGTGACTTGTTTGCGAATACTAAAAACATACTTCTGCCCCTGGCCGGAAGAATAGCCAGGCATAAAATAAACCTTTGGTCCTATGTGCTTTTGTGGAAAGGGCACAGGCTATCCCCTCTGAAAAAGAATCATAATCCTATTTCATCTCACCATAATAGCCCTCTAACATCCCTAAATGTTAGAAAAGAGCGGACTTTTTTTACTGGAGAGTAATACATCCGCAGAATGATGCCCGCCTGTGACTGGTCGGCATCATTTTACCATATATCGTCTTTGACACCATAAACGTTTGCATAAGGCAGGATAGAAAGTTTTATGAATGGACAGGACATTAATGATTTATAAAAAATGATTATACCGAACAATATATTGTTTGATGATGTGGTGTCCATGCTTTCCAAGGGGCATACGGTGACACTGCGCGCAAAAGGAAACAGTATGTTCCCCTTTATTGTCGGAGGACGCGATTGCGTGGTGTTGCAGAAGGTCGTATGCATACAGGAGGGGGATATCGTGCTGGCACATTTGGAGGGGAAACGTTATGTGCTGCACCGCATTTATTACATAAATAAGGATGAAATAGTCCTAATGGGTGACGGAAATGTGCGTGGCCGAGAACGATGTCACCCGGAGGATGTATGTGGCGTCGTGCAGAAAATCATACGCAACGGACGGTTCATTTCCTGCCATTCCTTAAAAGAACAGAGGAACGTCCGGTTTTGGAAGAAATTATTACCCCTTCGTCGTTATATTCTGGCCATATGGCACCGTTGGGAACGATGGAACGGAAAAACGGAACGATGATGGATAACAAGGTAAATATGCGGATATGGGATTGCATCAAGTGGTTATGGAATGCCTCCGTGAACTACCGTTCTCCTATCCTGCTACGTGGTGTGATAGGATTGCTTCATGCCGGTGTATCCCTTTTTTCGATATGGGTATGTAAAAGCCTGATTGATGTGGCGACCCGGCATTCGGATGGCAACATGCGTACTCTGGTCATGCTGATAGTGGGATGCCTGGCAGTCCGGCTATTGTTGTCCGTGACTGGCGGTTGGCTGGGTAGCCTGACGGAGGTCCGCTTGCGTAATGCTCTGCGATACCGTCTTTTTGAACGGCTGATGGGAAGCTGCTGGACGGGACGTGAAGCCCTGCATACAGGGGACATTATCAACCGTATGGCCGAGGATACAAGTACCGTTACAAGCCTATTTTGCCGGAGTATCCCTGCCGTCATGGTCATGATGGCACAGTTGACCGGCGCACTTTGGCTTTTTTCGGAAATGGACGCCCGTCTGGCCGGTATCATTGTTTTTATCATGCCGGTGGCCCTGCTTGTCAGCAAGGGATATGTACGGAAGATGCGGTTACTCTCCCGCAATATTCGCACGGCGGACAGCCGCATACAAAGCCATTTGCAGGAAAACCTGCAAAACCGTACGTTGATAAGTACACTGGAATATACGCCACAGGCTGTCGGGCTACTCTTCTCGTTGCAATCGGGCTTGCAGCATGAAGCCATGCGGCGTGCCAACTATTCGGCCTTTTCGCGTGGGATGGTACAGGCCGGGTTCGCCACAGGCTATGCCACCGTTTTCTTGTGGGGAGTGTACGGATTGTATGACGGGACAGTCACTTTCGGGGCCATGACTGCTTTCTTGCAGCTGGTCTCGCAGATACAGAATCCCGTGGTAAACCTTAGCCGGCAGATTCCGACATTCATTCAGGCTGCTACTTCGGCGGAACGGTTGGCGGAGCTTTCCGCCACACCTCCGGAATTACAGGGGAATCCCGTCCGCCTGAACGGTGTATCGGGAGTCCGCATCACGCACCTGACGTTTGCCTATCCCGGAAGCAGGCGTAAGGTGCTGGATGATTTCAGCCATGATTTCATTCCGGGCAGCCTGACAGCCGTTGTGGGTGAAACGGGGGCCGGTAAGAGTACCCTCATACGGCTGGTTCTCGCCCTGCTGTTGCCGGACAGCGGCAGGGTAAAACTCTATAATGCGGAAAAAGAAGTGGTCTCTTCTCCGCTCACCCGGTGCAACCTTTCTTACGTACCCCAAGGCAATACACTTGTCAGCGGCACCATACGCGACAACCTCCTGATGGGAAACCCTGGGGCTACGGATGCAGAAATGCGTTCGGCCCTTCATGCAGCCGCCGCCGATTTCGTAGAATCCTTGCCGGATGGAATGGACACCTTTTGCGGGGAACAGGGAACCGGCCTAAGTGAAGGGCAGGCACAACGCATAGCCATTGCCCGCGGCTTGCTTCGTCCCGGCAGTATCCTGTTGATGGATGAACCGACCTCTTCGCTGGACGGAGAAACGGAACGCTTGTTGCTGGAACGCCTCTCAGGGCAGGTGGGTAACAAGACACTTATTCTTGTCACCCACCGTGAAACCATTGCCCGCCTCTGTGCCTTCACGGTACGGATACGGAAAAACAACAGCTCCGTATAATTATTTTGACCGGAAGGAATGAACATTTCCGTGGAAACTCTCAAATGGCATCATCTAGAGTTACCGGAACGGAACGAGAGGCAGGAAGCGATTTTTACGCTCTGGCAGGAGGTATCCCGGAATGACCTCCTAATGTAGATATTGCAAATTATAATCTGACGACAATCATTTATTATACAAATATCATATACTGCCCAAACAATATGCCCCATAGCGGATTCATACCACAGCCGTGGAATGGGATATTTCCGGCTGTACGAATAAAACCCGCTAATTTGTTTGTTTTGTTTACCCATGAGGTTGTGTCAAAACGCTGACACAGCCTTTTTTTATGCGCAAAGCCCAGACTTTCTCAAGCCCGGGCTTTGTTATTACCCAAAGTTTTTATATCTTTGTATCCAAAAGAGGGTTGTTCCATAAGTTAGAAGCTGTAAAATACTGAAATTAGCACAATCTCTAAATCGTTACCCAAAACTTTTTAAAACTTCTATAAGCGTTTGTCTTTCAAATCAATCTGTCAATAAGATAAGAATTTAAAGTAAACAATCCTAATAATATAATTTTGATATTCATAAATTCTTGGTATTAGATAAAAAACGAGTTCAAATCATTCACTAATTTTAGTCAGTTCCAATCCAGTGTTTTTTTCCAAACTAAATAGTATCTTCTCCGTTTCTGTCATAGTAGGTAACAGAACCGCCTGGGTATATTATCCATTGACAAAGATGTCTTCCACCCGGACATTCTGTGGGAGTAAGTGTCTCACCATCATCAGCCAATGCTTCCACATTAGCCAAAGCCAACTCAGACATCACATCCGACTTCTGAGAGTTATACACATTAAATCCTGCTATCAGAGCAAATGCAGCAACCAGTGTTGCTTTCAAAATATTCTTTTTCATCTCTTTTCTATGTTTCGATGATTCATTAATCTTGTTTTCATCTTTTGTCGGAAAGAACTCCACCGCAGAAAAAGAAAATACATGACTTGCAGATTCTGATTATTTCCATTAAGTTTGCATCGGACTAATCCTCTTTTCTTTAAAGGAGAAACCCAAGACTCTAGGCAGGGTTTCTCTAAATTAAACTTTATTTATTGAGCATACTCGAATTTAATACTTTTCCAACTCTACTTCCCCTACAGTGCATTTAATCATAGAGGATATTAAAGACCTCTAATGGAGCTGATAATATCTACATTCAAGGTTTCATAACTAATGGAATCCGATAAGCTGTTTTCATTGAATAACAATACAGAATTTTTCAATGCACACCATCCTGTAAAGCAACTATATCGTTTTCCTGCTAGTTTACTTTCGCCCATAATATTAAAATCTTTATCAAAAGCCATCATGTAAATAGGTCTACTATCAAGTAATGTTTGCACAGACTCTTTTTCTGAAAAATCAATTCCACCTATGTGTAATCGAATATATGTTTTACATTCCGGTAAATACATAATATCGTAAAAGTGTACATTTTCGATTCGGTGTCTCTCCCAAATTGAATACCCATTAGCATTGCACGTCTGTGCTTTATTTGAAGTATAGCAACTTGGGGCATCTATCAATAATTGTTTTCCGGAATCCATGTCTAATAGATATATTGTAGATTCGTATGGATAATTATAGATTATTTTATTGTCTACAAAATTAACATTAGGTGCATCCATATCTGCATATAGCAAAGATCCTTTTGGATTTATTATTGAATATGAAAGTGGGTATGTCTTAATTATTTTTCTTTTTTTTATATCATATTCTTCTACTATAAAATCGTCTTTTCTAGTTAAATACAACAATGAATGTCGTTTTGGGTTATAAGAGAACTTAGCTGTATTCATAGCGTAATTAGTATTTATAATTAAAGATTCTCTATCCTCTAAAGTAATTTTTTCGTTTACTCTACCCGCACTATTTAATAGATACATATAAATTCCATCATAAACCCAAATAGAATCTTTTGATAAAGGAAATATTCCAGCTACTCTTCCTGGTATTCCATCAGGCCCTTCTCTTTGTAATGGTATAGATGATATCTCTTTGTGATTATATAAATCTATTAAGTCTAATGAATGTAAACGATAATTATATGCGATAATTCCATCTATATTTTGACAACTAAAAGGAGAAGTTATATGGTAGGATTTAAGTTCTAAAATATCATTAGAAGGAATTATCTTGATTGACTCTATATCATATGCAAGAGAATCTTTTATATGATGGGGTTGTGTGGTACGCTGATGATCACAACTTACCATGGCTAGAAATATTAAAAAAAATAATCTCATAATAAATTTAATTTAAGCCAAAAGAATATTCAAACCATCTTTATTAAGTTTTAATATCCCTTTGGCTTTATTTTTTAGCAATAAGACGATGAAGAACAGGGATCACGACGTGTATCTGTACTTAAAACACATTCGTTCCAAGGTTTGTGTGCACACGGAAATAAACGGTATGACCAATCGTCTTCTCCGGTAGCCAATGCTTCCACATTAGCTAAAGCCAAGTCAGACATCACATCCGACTTCTGAGAGTTATACACATTAAATCCTGCTATCAAACCGAATGCAGCAACCAGTGTTGCTTTTAAAATATTCTTTTTCATCTCTTTTCTATGTTTCGATGATTCATTAATCTTGTTTTCATCTTTTGTCGGAAAGAACTCCACCGCAAAAAAACAAACAATCCATTTGCTAATTGCAGAAGAGAATTCTCCTTTATCGTCTGCTTTCATTGATCAATCCAAATTAAGAACTATAATGTTATAGTCTAAATCTTCAGACTGCGATATCGCATAAAAATCACCTTGCCTAGAAGAATATATAAACAACAGAGGAAAAGTTTATTTTTCCCTTTCTCGTTCTTCTCTATTTGTAATAGACTTTTATACCGCTACCTTTTGTGTCTATAAAATAGCCACAATAAGCACCTACTTCCTTAATGCCACCTAATACAACATGAACTGCAAAGGTATTATTTTAAATGTAATAATTGTAATCTTATTAAGTAGTCATTGGTCATATCATCTACTTTAATCCATGTATGATCATCTAAATAAAAAAGAAGATGATTGTCTATAACCTCTTGTGCCATATCGTTGTCTAAATGTTCCGAAATAATTATTTCTTCAGTTTTTCTATCCAATAGAACCCATTTTATATTTTTCTTTGCTATATTCTGCTTATCAAAAGTTTGAAAAGAAAGTAACAAATAATTTTCCGAACAGGCAAAATTATGTAGAATGGAATAACCATCCAGTATTTGGGGAGTAATATCTTTTAAACCCATCTTTTCAATTGGAATTCTTTGACGTATATCAAAACTATACATATTCTCCATTTTGTCAAATGTCACTAATGAAAGTTTATCCCGGTTTCTATCATAATAATAAACCATAGAACCATTGTTATTATATAACATTGGGAAATAATGTAGTCGGCAATTTTCTGTTATACTAGAATCTAAATGTATAACTGTCTTATCTAAAGAATTTAAAGTCCAAATACCTTCCTTTTGCTCATTATCAGTATAAATTGGATAAAAATAAGTCATACTATTTTTATCCAATTTAGCCATATCTATAAAAAAGTCTGAAACAACATACGAAGAAATATAATCGCCTGAATAATCATACAATTTTATTTTCATATCACCTTTATCGAAAATACAGAGCTGTTTATTATAGGTATCCAAACAAAAAGCTCCAATTATCTTGATTTCTTCCGGTCCTTCCTTATATTGGGTTATCCGCTTTAAAAGTTTACCTGTGATAGCATCAAAAATAAGAATACCTTCTGATTTCCGATCTTTGATAAATATTTTGTTTTCGTCTAAATAAAGATTTTCAACTCCATATATTGGTAAACTGTCATTCAAATGCAAATCCACATATTCTATATTTTTCACAAACGTGGAATATTTAATGGAAGGAACAGTCTTACTTAAATCTATTTCCACACTATTCTGATTTTTAATACCAATACAAGATGGCAATAAAATAAAAAAGTATATAATCCAATTATATTTCTTCATATTCTTTTGTATATTAATTAATCTCCACAGGTAGTATATTTTCCAGAACATTCATCAGAATAACGTCCTATTTTACAGCAACTATTATCGATGTCTAAGTAGTATCCTCTCCAATTTATTCCTTCACTTTCACCATTACTAGCCAATGCTTCCACATTAGCCAAAGCCAACTCAGACATCGCATCCGACTTCTGAGAGTTATACACATTAAATCCTGCTATCAGAGCAAATGCAGCAACCAGTGTTGCTTTCAAAATATTCTTTTTCATCTCTTTTCTATGTTTCGATGATTAATAAAAGTTGTTTTCATCTTTTGTCGGAAAGAACTCCACCGCAGAAAAAGCAAATACATGACTTGCAGATTCTGATTATTTCCATTAAGTTTGCATCGGACTAATCCTCCTTTCTTTAAGGAGAAACCCAAGGGAAGGAAGGGTTTCTCTAAATTAAACTCTATTTATTTGGCATTCCCTGCTATCATTAACCGAAGCGGGGATGCCTTTGTATTGCAATACACGGTTATCATCTTATTGAAATGACCTTTTTCTTCTGCCTCATACGTCACTGTCAATTCCAATGACGCGCCGGGACGGACAGGTTCCTTGCTGTAGCTCACCTTGGTGCAGCCGCAAGATGTAGTGACATCCTGAATGACCAGCAGATTGTTGCTCTCATTGGTCAAATGTTTCTCATAATACATTTCTTTTTAAAACGATGCCAAAGGTATGGGAGATAAATCAATAATCCAAGGGTTTTCGTCAATAGTTTTCTGAACTCCATGATAATTCAGAAAGTTCAGAAAAGTTCAGAATTCCATCAGGCTGTTTTTGACCAAGAAAGTCCCAAAAACAATAATTTATATTACCTTTGCGGATAATAAAGAATGGAATATGAAAAAGAAAATCAACCGGTACATCCCTCTTGTAATATGTATTACAGCTGAAATAGTAATGATAATGCATTCGTTTAATAGCACACTCCAAAAAACGAATGGTGAAATAAATGGTGTCCTAAAGGAAGTAATCGTTGATGATTATCACACAAGATCCGGGAAACTTCCACTCGTATCGAGCCAGAAAGGGAAAAACAAAGTAAAGCAAACCTATATAAAGACAGCGACCGGTAAGACTATCTATACATTTAAGGACAGCGTAGATTCAGAAGCAGCATGTAGGTTAACAGAAGAGTATGTCATGGGCCGTCTTAATCCTCTTATTCCTGATAACGTCAACAAGAAACTTCAAGAAGGAATGAAACGACATTCCATAGATGGAAAAACCGGCATCGTATATCGTTCGCCCAACACATATACCTACAGCAATAAAGACTCTTTATCATATCATTCGGCAAGTTATCAAACTCCTTTCTATGCTTTAGATATCGCAAAAACATATCATGTAAGCGCATGGATAGACTATGACTGGTTGCCTCTGCTCATTAAACAGACTCCATTTTATAATTTTCTGCTTATTATTTTATTAGCAGGTGCAATTGTCTTTCTATTGATTACCCTTATCAAAAAACAGTATTGCTTTCCTAAAGCGCCTTCCTCTGTTATGATAAATGACTCCATCCCCGATGGTTGGTACGTCAGCCCTGACAAAAAATTATATATAAATAAAACACCATGTCAAATTCAGCCCCGTAGCCTTCAGATACTACAACTTTTATACGATGGGCAGGACAAAGAATACATCAGTCGTAAAGAGATAAAAGAAAAAGTATGGGGAAACGAAGCGGCAGATGTAAATAGCAGAATTGATACACACATCAAGCACATCCGTGAAGCTTTAAGAAATTCTCCTTACGACATTGTAACAGTAAGAGGCAAGGGTTTTAAACTGTTCTTAAAACCCATCGACTCCAAAGCAACCCAACCATAGCTAATCAAATATATACTTCACTATCTGATTATCCGTATTTACATCCGTTGCCAACAAGCAATGAATTACCCCATCCACATAGATGCCTGTAATCGAACGGTCTAACCCAGTTATTCTATTCTCCCGTCCCGCCTATTTTCTCAATAAGAAGAGCACTTTTTCTCTAAAAAACCTTTCGCCAGTTTTCCAACGGCTCGTCCCCTATGCGATAAGGCAATATCCATTCACAGAACTCGTCAAATGAAAGAGAGTGCCGCCACGGTCTCTTCTGCCAGGCAGCAAAGGCCAAGTCTATATTTTCAATTAAATACTCAGCCTTTATAGCGTGGCAGTCATACACCTTGGGTGTGCTCTTGTAGGAGAACTTACTCCATTTGTCTTGCAAATCACGAGGAAAATGTTTTTTATGGAATATGACGGATTGTATTTTTCTCAAACTGTCCAGACCGGAACTTTTTGCATACGAATAATATCCCGGCATATTCTTTATGAGAAAACATGCAGCATCATATTTAGGACCACTATCCTTATAATGTTCCAGTACTTTTTCCAGCTCTATTCGGTTCTTGCCTGCGGCATTCAGGGAATACTTCAAATCCTTTTCCCGGCAGCACGAACTAAAACAGATAGTGGATAATACGATAATTAAATAGATATTAGTTCTCATAACCAGTTTGTTACTTATACTCTTGAAGGCTTTTGGACTGTTTGCCGATGTTCTATAACTTATACTTCAAAATGACAGGCGGTTCCATGACAGACGGACGTGAAGCACAATAAAGCGTATCTTCTTTCTTATTTATGGATATGGAATACACATATCGGTCTAGTTTATAGTTGCAAAGCAAGTTTCCGTCAAAGTCCAGTTTGAATATTTCCACAGGTGAGAGATTTTTCATGTCGAAATGCTTGTTGCCTTCATAAACCAAATAAATATGCTTGTCGGTGATATAATAATCCGTATAAGCATGATAATCACATTCATCAGCAAAAGTGACGAAGGCTACGGGAGCATCTATTTGCCTCCGGGTATACTCCGGTGAAAAATGGTCGGGGCCGACCAATTCGCGAATCTGCTTTAATGAATCATTATAGATTCGGATGGCATCACGATGCATGTCCGCAGTCCACAACTCCTGAGTTTGTGGGTTCTTAAACAGACGAGCACCATTTACGGAAGCCACAAAGAAAGGAAAATCATCCATTCCCTTGCCACTATCCTCTCCTTTTTGGTAATAGCCGAGGGGAGAATCCACTTTACTGAATTGCTTATCATCCAGATACCACATGTGATATCCTATGTAGCGGTTATCATCCAATAGGCATAAATCCGAAGTAGGCAAGACTTCCGATGAATATCTGAATTGCTCGTCGGGAACGAACCGGCGGCTATTCAATAAGGTCTTTAAATCGACGATATAACAGGTCTTTGAATTCGAGTCCTGCAAATAGAAATTGTCGGAAGCATTAGAGTGAAGTCCTAAAGCGCAGCTGAACATTTCTCCCGGTCCGTTACCTTTTGTTATCAATTGTGCCAACGGCTGCAATGTGTTCAGGGAATAGAGTTCGAGCAGGAACTCGCAATTGGGCTGATTCACCACCACAAGCACGCTATCGTTCATCACACGGAAACCGGCCGGGTTAAGCAGGCTGTCAATTGCAATTTCTTGTGGATTACTCAATTCTTTTGTTGTCTGAAAGTCCTCGCGCGAAAAGGAAACGTCTCCGGCTACCTCCTTCTGAGGTGTACAACTGCTAAGGAATGCTGCTGCTATTACAGCAATTAAATTCTTTGTTTTCATATTCTATTTGTTTTCAATGGATTAAAATCTCTCCAATAGATGGTTCGGGTGCATTTAGAAGAGAGTCGCAGGGTGGGAAGAACATCTTCCGGCAAAGAAAAATATGTTTATTTCCACCCTCTTTCTGCTCTCATGAGTTTTACTGTTTTTATAATCCTTTCTGTTATCTTTAAACGAAGCAGAGAATGCTTTTGATTATTGCTATTTTTTACGCTCTTCAAGGTGAATTTGCGTTTCTGCTTTTCTGTTTTGAAGGATGCAAGTCGGATGATACCATAATTATTAATCGGTAATTTTACAAATTCTTATAATTGGATTATCATCTATGCTAACTGCCGAGAGTTCATCCTGTATTTTTTTGTCTTTAATTTTACTATTCCCGTCTATGTAGAGTTCATTGTCGAAAATAGTAAATAAATAATTTTCGTAAGAATAAAAGTTCACTTTATATTTCTTGATATCAATGATGAAATCATTAAATAGATTTTGATCAGTTATTTGATGGAAAGATACATTACTATTATCGTTTTTATTATAATAGAGGAAGTGTTTTTTCTTATTATGGAAATAAGAGAGCAATATATTATTGTGAAAGTTGAGCAATGAACTTATACCATACGAAAAAACATTTTTGCTCATTTCATTTTGGAATTCCATGATGTTTTTATAATCTTTCTCGAAATATGAATTCGGAATTCTTGAAGCGCCAAAATTTAGATAGTAGCGAGGAATGCAATTTGTTGAAGTTAAAGTGTAAATCGTGTCATTATACAATTCGTAGAATAAGAATTCATTTCCATATTTACTAAAATTAGTGTTATTATGAACATGTAGATAATTGGACTTTTTCTGAGAAATAGGGTAAAATCCACCTGATACACTCTGCTTAATGTTATTATAGATTGTAAATTTATAACTTTGGTTTTGTGATATTTGATTCCCACTATATAAAATACTCGTGGAATCATTAAAAAGCTGCATCCCAATGGCCCAAAAATTAATATCTTTTTTATTCTGAAATTTCCCTTTCATATCGTATTGTAATATTTGTTTTTTTCTCGTATCCAATATGTGCATTGTCTCATTCTTAGAGCAAATATCAAAGTCAGATAATCGAAGATATTCTTCTGGTCCATCACCTTGGTGATTAACTTTATATTGGAATTTTCCAGTATTGTCAAAAAATAAAATAGAGTTATTGTCTCTAATTATAATCTGATTGTCAATATAGAATATTGCCTTTATACTGTTTATTAAACATGAATCATTTGTTTCAAGTTTTATGTAACTCACCTCTTTTGAAAGATTTGATAAATTGAATGGATTATTGGCTGAATTTTCTATGTCAATCCTTATAAACTTACCGTTCTCATTTTGAGGATGTGTGCTACAACCACATAGCAATAATATTAATAATAATGTAATGATAGATAATTTCATAATTGATAAATTTTAGTGGATAATAGAAAGATTAGTGAGAAAAGACATAAAATGTTTTCTATTATCCACTAGTAAATATTTAGCATCCGCTACAAGCTGCAGCTCCGCAATCGTTATCACCAGGGCAGCAGCAATAGTGACATTGGTTATTCTCATCAGGCTCTGTTCCATACAATAAGCCCTTTCCAATACCTTCTTCACCGCTAGCCAATGCTTCCACATTAGCCAAAGCCAAGTCAGACATCACATCCGACTTTTGAGAGTTATACACATTAAATCCTGCTATCAAACCAAATGCAGCAACCAGTGTTGCTTTCAAAATATTCTTTTTCATCTCTTTTTGTTTTTTCGATGATTCATTAATCTTGTTTTCATCTTTTATCGGAAAGAACTCCACCGCAGAAAAAGCAAATACATGACTTGCAGATTCTGCTTATTTCCATTAAGTTTGCATCGGATTAATCCTCCTTTTTTAAGGAGAAACCCAAGGGAAGTAAGGATTCCTCTAAATTAAACTCTATTTATTTGGCATTCCTACTATCATTAATCGAGGAAATGTTTATCTGTATCAGCTTATACTCCGGAGACAGAACTATCGCATAGACGACATCACCTTGAGAATCACCACATATTCTCAATATCGGGAATTGCATATTCAGAATATGGGTAAGGTTCAACTCATAATCATAAATGAAGAGTGAATGAGGAAGGGTGGAAGGGTCACGTGGAGAGGCTCCTTTGGGTTTCTCTCCTTCCACCACCACATCCCTGTCAAGCGTTACGATATGATTCTTGGTCAATGCCAGTTCCATCGCGCCGCGCTTGGAATCTTTAGCCGTCACCAAGTTCCCATCCTGAACGGTGTAGTCTATCTTTTCGGGCAGTTCCTTGTCCAATGACAGCTTGCATCCGTCCAAAGAGTAAGTGGCAAGATAAGGGAAAGACATACTGCTGTATACTAACCTGTTCCGGTTCGCATTATAGTCCATGTTGCCCTGATAAAGATAGAAGGCATTCCCGACTTTTTCCGACAAGGGGAACTTGCCTCCTGCTTGGGTCGTTCCGTTGCATGACACTTTAAACAGATTTTCCGCACCGGGAGTCAGAGCAATTATAGTGCTTTTGCCCACATGGAGCATCCTGGTTACTTCCGAGTTCTTTTCAAGGCTGCCTCTATCCACGTGGCAAGCCCCATCCTCACCGAAAACATACAAATGCTCTATTCCTTTCTGCAAGTCACTTAGATAAAAACCCTCTGTAGAAACTGAAGGAATCGGCATTGCAAAGTCATTCGGGCCATCACCCATATTACCAAAACTGTACACCTCCTTACCGGATGATGCATCTACCACATGAATAAAATTATCCGCTTCTGTCACATCGTGCCAGTACACGCGTCCATTTAAAGCCGTAATTTTTCCCGGCATACTCGAATAGATACTATCTGTTATGGTAGTATATGCAATATTGCTAACTCTTTCAAGCTCCTGCTTTTTCTTCTCAGAAGCACAGCCGGACATCAAGATACCGGCTATCACAATAAAAAATAATCTTTGCATAAATTCCTTCTCTTCTTTGGGGAATTGGTACAAGCCTAGTCCCAAAAGCAATTAATATTTTTGTTCTTAAAGAGGGTTTGAATCTTTATTAGCTATTCGCCTTGGGTATTGAATAAGAATATAACTTGCCATCTTTTCCTCTACAAGTATAATTTTCCCATACAGCAACACAATCTGTTCCATTAGTAAAGTCTTCACCAGATTCTGCGTCATCAGCCAATGCTTCCACATTAGCTAAAGCCAACTCAGACATCACATCCGACTTCTGAGAGTTATACACATTAAATCCTGCTATCAAACCGAATGCAGCAACCAGTGTTGCTTTCAAAATATTCTTTTTCATCTCTTTTCTATGTTTCGATGATTCATTAATCTTGTTTTCATCTTTTGTCGGAAAGAACTCCACCGCAGAAAAAGCAAATACATTACTTGCAGATTCTGATTATTTTCATATCCATACCATAGCCTATTGTTTATTGGAGGCTAAATTAAATAAAAGAAACTATTCATGCCATATAACTATTTGAGGTTCTTCTGTATTCGTCAGTCCTATAATGTTATTACAAGAACTCAATGTAAAAAGAGAAATATCAATATTGGGTTTGTATTTGCATATAAGATTACCTTCCCAATCAAATTTCCAAATCTCATTATTCAAACGTTTCAGGTTCTCTTGCGAATTTACATCAAATAATATATAAATGTAATCATCGGTTACAGCAAGATTTATGGCACCTTTCATGAACGAAGACCTTAATTGTGTCTGGCTGGATATACCTTTATCCGTAAAATCATATTCATAAGCCGATAGCAACACCTCTTTTTTGAGAATATACTCTCCTTTGTGATTCTTATTGTATAAATCTAGGACATGAGAATCAGTTACAGCAACTCCTTTTGTCCTTGAATAACCATATCCTCGTACTTGATGAAACATTCTTCTTACTGCTAGTGGGATATGGGCTTCCTCGTTCCAAAGTAGGGGATAATCACCCAATGCAGCTACTTTCTCTCCCAAAGAATTGAGAATCCAAAAACGTTTATCATCAAACATACCTGAACAAAAGTAAAGATTATCCTGAAATGGAAACAACAAACTTACTTCCATAGGTACTGTAATCTTTTTTTTGACTTTACCACCCTGCAAGTCAATATTATATAATGTCCATTGAGGACGTGAAAACATAAACAAAGAATCCTCTTTGATAAATATATACAATGGAGACAAAACTTCATTGGGACCACTGCCTTTCACTCCCAACTTGGCTATTGGTTTATTATCTTTTAATGAAATGCAGTGAATTAAGGAATCTCCATAAAAGTCATTAATAAACAATACTGAATCCAAGGTGGTTAATTGAATAGGAAGACCTATAAAATCCTGAATATTTGATTGCTCTAAATATATATTTTTAATATTTGATTGTTTATTCGTAGTCCGAGTACACCCGAACAAACAGAATAGAAATAATAGATAAATATACTTCATATAATTTCTTCAATATCCTAGGCAAAATCAATAGAAAGAAATTATATTCTTTGTTTTTGCCTAGGAATTCATTTATAAAAATAAAATCATTCGCATTGAGAGCCCAATATTTTATTTTTTATAAAACAAATGTACTGTATTACCAACTAGAACTCTAGCACATTCATCAGTACCTCCTGGGCATTCAACAGTTACAGATTCGTCATCAGCCAATGCTTCCACATTAGCTAAAGCTAACTCAGACATCACATCCGATTTCTGAGAGTTATACACATTAAATCCTGCTATCAAAGCAAATGCAGCAACAACTGTTGCTTTCAAAATATTCTTTTTCATCTCTTTTATATGTTTCGATGATTAATTAAAATTGTTTTCATCTTTTGTCGGAAAGAACTCCACCGCAGAAAAAGCAAATACATGAC
>ERZ791617.223-NODE-223-length-44796-cov-8.77531_pt1 | contig 44796 bp, 28 predicted proteins | sample MGYA00510272_ERZ791617 | MGnify/ENA primary metagenome ERZ791617 (study PRJEB30046, sample SAMN00715200) | human gut metagenome | study: EMG produced TPA metagenomics assembly of the A metagenome-wide association study of gut microbiota in type 2...
CTGCTCTGCCAACACCGACATGAACGGCGAGAACACTGCTATCTTCTTCGGTCTGTCTGGTACTGGTAAGACTACTCTCTCTACCGATCCTAAGCGTAAGCTCATCGGTGACGACGAGCACGGATGGGATGACGAGGGCGTGTTCAACTTCGAAGGTGGTTGCTACGCTAAGGTTATCAACCTCGACAAGGAGTCTGAGCCAGACATCTACGGTGCCATCCGTCGCGACGCTCTCCTCGAGAACGTTACTGTTGACAAGAATGGTAAGATTGACTTCGCAGATAAGACAGTTACCGAGAATACTCGTGTATCTTATCCTATCTACCACATCAAGAACATCCAGCGCCCATTCTCTCAGGGTCCTGCCGCTAAGCAGGTTATCTTCCTGTCAGCAGATGCATTCGGTGTATTGCCACCAGTATCAATCCTGAACGCTGAGCAGACTAAGTATTACTTCCTCTCTGGCTTCACAGCTAAGTTGGCTGGTACAGAGCGCGGTATCACTGAGCCTACTCCTACATTCTCTGCTTGCTTCGGTCAGGCTTTCCTTGAACTGCATCCTACTAAGTATGCTGAGGAGCTGGTTAAGAAGATGGAGAAGAGCGGTGCTAAGGCTTACTTGGTAAACACTGGTTGGAACGGTACTGGCAAGCGTATCTCTATCCGCGATACTCGTGGTATCATCGACGCTATCCTCGACCACTCTATCGACGCTGCGCCTACAAAGACTATCCCATTCTTCAACTTCGTTGTTCCTACACAGCTCGAAGGCGTTGATCCTAACATCCTTGACCCACGCGACACTTACGCTGACGCTGCACAGTGGGAGGAGAAGGCTAAGGACCTCGCAGCTCGCTTCATCAAGAACTTCAAGAAGTATGAGACTAACGAGGCTGGTAAGGCTCTCGTAGCAGCTGGTCCACAGCTCTAATATTAGATAATAGTTTTACCCCAAATATCAAGTCCCGTCTGGCAGTTTTTGTCAGATGGGACTTTTTGTTTTTCAGACTTTCAACACGAAAACATTAAACCCAACACCTTATTACTGTTAATAACCATTAGCACAACCTGTATTTTTGTTTAAAAAACATTAATGGGGGGGGGGCGGAATGCATTGTTTTTTCTAATTAATCACTAAATTTGTAATAAGCAAAACCATACTTAATGATTATACATATTATCAACAAGTATAGCAAGACTGGACAATAGAAGCCCAAAAACAACAAAGACTGCAAAAACTGTAGTACTTAAATACAATATTAATGTAGTAGAAAAACATATGAAGAACAATAAACTGAGGTTGGCATTAGTGCTGGCAACGGCATTTTTCACCAATAGCATATCTGCTCAGAACTTGACCATAAAGACCAATGCCCTCTACTGGTCTACCGCAACTCCCAATCTGGCAATGGAAACGAAAATGGGAGAAAAATGGACTGCCGAACTATCGGTAGGCTGGAATCCTTTTACGTTCTCGAACAACAAGAAACTAAAGCATATCGCAATACAACCGGAAGCACGCTACTGGCTGTGCTCTCCCTTCGCCGGACACTTCTTCGGAGTGCACGCCATTTACTCACACTATAACGCAGGAAACGTGAAGATGCCGCTCGGCTTGTTCAGCAAACTTAAAGACAGTCGCTTCCAGGGTGACCTCGGAGCTATCGGCATCGGATACGGATATAGCTGGATGCTGCCCGGAAACCACTGGAGCATAGAGGCTGAAGTGGGAGTGGGTGTAGGAGTGACGAAATACGACAAGTATGAGTGTGCCACATGCGGAAGCAAGGTGGGAAGCGAAACAAAAACTATACTGATGCCTACAAAGGCGGCGATATCGCTTATATACAATATAAAATAACAAAAACAACTCACACGAAACCTGAATTATCATGAAATTTTCTACTGTCATACTATATGTGGCATCGGCAACGCTCTTAATGCCGGCTTATGCTAACGCACAGGACTTATCGGCTGACGACTGCACGATAAGCGGAATGAAGGCGGAATGGACTGCCCAAAACCTGAGAATGAGCTTCTCACTGAAAGAGGCAAAGGGGGAGGGAAGCGCATACGCCGTGTTCGACACTCCACGCATCACTACCGCCGAAGGTGACACACTGCTGTTGGAAAGCATGGTGTTTCGGGGGAAGAAGAATATGAGATATGTGGAAAGAGAAAGGCACTTCGCAGGGAAGAAACGCGGAAAGACGAACGACAGGATGGCGAGAAAGCTACAGTCGAGTCCGAAATCATGGCTCGCGACATCCGGAAAGGAGATGGCGATAGGCGAAACGGCGGAGTACAATGTTAATATATCTCGCAAAAGTGCTCCATGGCTATGGAGTAGGACGGCAAGGCTGGAAGTGAAAAGAGAGAAGGACGGATGCTGCTCCACACAGGAACTGACTGTGGCTCATGCCGGCGAACTTAAATACATTGAACCGTTCGTGCCTACATTTGCTGCCGTGGAGGATAACACAGGAAAGGCGGGAGAACTGCAGAAAAACAATCCTGTACTGCACCACATCTCGGAGTATAAGCCATATACGAAAGACCGTATACTGAGAAAGGAAAAGGGTGCGCTATACGTTCACTTCAATCTCGACAAGTCGGAGCTGCGCCATGACTACAGAAGCAACGCTCAGACTCTCGACCGCATCGTGGACATTACACGACAGATTATGGCGGACACGACATCGTCGGTAAAGATCATACAGATTGTGGGGCTTGCTTCTATCGAAGGCTCTGTGAAACATAATGAGACGCTTGCCGGAGCACGTGCGGAGGCTCTTAAAGGGTATATCCAGAAGAGGGTGAAGGCTGACGACTCATTGTTTGAGGTGGCTAACGGCGGAGAGGCATGGACGGAACTGCGCTCACAGATTGAAGACTCTCAGTTTGAGGGCAGGGACGAGATGCTCGAAATAATAAACACGGAGAAGGATGTGAACAAGAGGGAGCTACGCATCAAGACTTTGATGAATGGCAGACCTTATGCCTATGTAAAGGAACATCTGCTGAGCGACCAGCGAAACTCGGGATATCTGAGAATCTTCTACGACTACGTGCCGGATTCGGCTGCCAAGACCATCAACGAGGCTACGGAGCTTATCGGAAAGGAAAGGTATGAGGAGGCTCTGAAGATGCTGAACACCGTAAAGGACGACCGACGGGCACAGAACGCTCTCGGAGTGGCTCTCTATATGACTGGAGACAAGGCTGCCGGAATGGATTGTTTCAGAAAGGCGGCTGCCGACGGCAATAAAGAGGCTGAGGAGAATATGAGACACCTTGAGAAATAGCCACACAAAAAGAACCGTATCCACACAAGAAAGAACAATACTCTACATAGGGTATGGAAAAGCCTTATCGGAGAATGAAAAATAAGAATCAACAATAATATCAACTTTAAAAACGTTAAAACTATGAACAGAATGAACAATTTCCTCCTTATGGGCTCAGTAGCCCTGTCGGGTATCGTAGCATTCTCAGCTTGCTCGTCAGAAAACGACATGGGAGCTGAAGTAAATCCAACCTTCGACGGCAAAACCGTAAAGACACAGTTCGCACTGAATGTGCCTTATGGCAACACAGGAACACGTATGTCTGCTAACGCTGCACAGCAGAACAGCAACTTCCGGGGTATCTCTAACATGACATTGTTGCCTTTTACTGAAGAACCTGCTGCAGGAAAAATTTCAACAAGTTTTATTGACTTGAAGCAGAACACAAATGCTTTCGAGTCTGACGGCAGTGATTATGCTAATCAGGGTCGCTATATCTACCGCGACGTACAGATTCCTATAGGAACAAAGCATTTCGTATTCTATGGTAAGGCTACAGGTACAGAAACAACTACCACTGACCCAGACAAATTATTTGAAAAAGGTTATCTTTCCAATAATTTGAGTGGAACAACAGGAACAACAGTAAGCCTTGACAATACCAATTTTGCTCTGCAGAAAATTAATGAGACTCTTGACCTCAATGGTGCAACATCAGGAACAGATAAAAGCTACAGGAAAGTATTGAAAGCCCTACAAGATGTTACCGGAACAAAGGTTACAGACGGAGCAACAACTATAGAATGGAACAACATCACTACTTCTGCTACAGACATGAAGCTCAACCATGCAGAAAAACTTTGGGATGCTTTCAAAACTCTTAAGGCTGGTTCTGCAAATTCGGTACGCATAACGCTTGAAAATCTGAAGAAATCGGCTGGTGTTACTACTCTCGGAGCTGAAACAGCCACAGTTGATGGTGATGGCTTGCTCAAGACTCTTGTAAAGAATATCGAAACAGCCTTAACAATACTCGGCACCGACAATACTTTCCCTGCAGACTTTAACCTTCCTGACGGAGCTATTGCCGTAACATATGACAACACCTCTGGAAATTGGAAATACAACACTCCTGTAGATATGAATAGTGCATCAATCAACTATGCAAAAATCACATACCCTGCTTCTCTCGACTATTTCGTAAGCTCTCCTGCAAGAGCCAGAGATGACGCTTCTACAGGTTTGACCGATGGAAAATGGCCTACAAACGAAGATTGGACAAAGGATCAAGCAACTTGGACAGATTGGGGCAACGAGGTTAAGAACACAACCCGCACCATTGCTCTCGAAAAAGCTATTCAGTATGGTGTTGCAAACTTGGAGCTTACCATTAATGCAAAAGCAAACACACTGTCGGATAATGCTAAAAATAATGGTGGTCAGGTTGCAGACCAGAATGTTGACGTAACTGGCAATAAGCTTGTCATGACTGGTGTTCTTATCGGTGGACAGCCTACACAGGTGGAATGGAATTATGAGCCAAAGACTACTGGTGCAACATTTGATTTGACAATCTACGACAAGAAGATGAATGGTGCAGCAACAGAAAATGGCATTAACGTACCTGTAAAGCCTACAGCTTCTACACCTAACTATACCCTCGTTCTTGACAACAACTATGCATCAACAAAGCCTATTTATGTTGCCGTTGAGCTTGTCAACAAAACAGGTATAGACTTCTATGGTTTTGACGGTATGATTCCTGCCGACGGTAAGTTCTACCTCATTGGTAAACTCGACCCAACTGATGGTACAACTGTAGGTGAAAATCCAAATCGTGTAGAACGTGTCTTCCTCAAGGACCACACAACAAAGGCAAACCTCACCATCAAGGATCTGAAGAATGCTTACAACGTGATTCCTGACCTCCGCTCAACAGCTATCAGCGTTGGTCTTGCCGTAAACCTCGAATGGCAGAATGGTATTACGTTCGACGTAGAGATTTAATAATAATTCTTATATTCACTTTGCATCCTTTGTAGCTGCGTGGGGCAGAGGCTTGTTTCCTGCCTCTGCCCATACGCAGCACTACGGATGCAAATCTTTACTAACTGATTTAAGGCATGAAGATGAAAAAACTATCTCTTGGCACATGCTTTTCTGCAATGATGCTTGCTGCAACGGTCTCCGTAACATCGTGTATAGACGAAGACCTGAGCAAGTGTGGCTCTGACTATAAAATAGTATACAAGATGAATCTCCGCACAAATATGAAAACGGAGATAGACCAGACTTTGACTACACCGGAGGAACAGCTGTTTGCCGAAACTCTGAAGAAGTCTATGACCAACGTATTCAGCGACTATGCACACGACAACGACCTTTCGTTCTTCGTTAACGGAACAATCTTCCACCATGAACAAAACAAGATGCAGGCAAATACTGCATCATACACCATATACCTGAAAAGACAGGACTACAGACATCTGGCTCTCGCAAACACCGAAGACGAGAAGTTGATAGAAATAAAAAACGCGGAGCACGCAAAGTCTCTCGCGCTTGAACAAATTGCTGCCGACACCATCGACAGCCACAAGTATGGAATATTCACAGCACGCCGGGATATCAGCGACAACGACTTCGGAACGGATATCGACGTGAACCTATATATGCAGAACTGCGCAGCAGCGGTGGTTGTCGACCGCGGACATGACATTGAAGACATCTACGGATACGTGGAGAACATGGCTACGGGCTTCGCCGTAAGCGACAGCATATACCATACCGAACGGAACACTGCCATAAGAGCAAGGAGGATAACAGCAAATGACGGAAGCAGGGCTGGGGGAACAGGATTCGAAGGTCTCACCGCTGTATGCTTCCCATCTGCCACCGACTCCTGGAAATATACCGTAGTAGTAAAGAAGGAAGGGAAATACACAAAGAACGTGCTTAACGTTAACACTCCGCTGAAAGCAGGACAGCTAAAGATTTTAAAGATGTTCCTTAAAGAAGACGGCTCGCTAACGGCTACTGACCACACCGTAGGAGTAAGCGTGGAACTGAACTGGAAGCCGGGTGGACAGCACGACATTGAAATATAAAAGTAAGCAATATGAAGAAGAGGTTCTACATATTATATATATTGTATGCCGTTGTAGGCATCCTGTCACTCACAACAGCGGCATGTAGCTCCGACAAGGAAGAAGGTGAAAAGCCATCGCTAAAGAACAAGACTATGGAGGTGGCATTCAGTATCTCTGTGCCAGGAAGCGAGAATGCCTCAGACGCTACAAGAATACCGGATCCGGGAACAGATACCGGAGAACATGACGACTGGAACAGACTGACCGTCATTATTGCCTACACTCAGCTGGACATGAAAAGGACGGTTTATTACGACACGTTCACTAAAGAGGAGTTCTACAGCTCCAACGTGGTGCAACATAAGGAGACCAATTCCAGACTGCTTCCTGATTCAGACAACGACGGATACCACGAGTTTATGATGAGTCTGCCCATTGGCAAATGCCGCATATATGGAGTGACCTATACTGATGGAAAAGGCTTCGACCCGGTAGGCGAACTGAATAAGATAAGCGATGACGGGAAAGACCATAACGATGACATTCTGAATCTGCAAATATCCAACGACTATGCAGAAAACGACGTTTCAAAGTTCGTCAGCGTGGCAACGGGCTATGCCATAAACACTAAAGACAACAGCGAGGATCTCCAAGTATCACTCAACAATATTGAAGAGATGAGACAATACTGGAGAATGCAGCTCAACCGACTTGCTGCCAAGGTGGACATACAATGGGACGCACAAAGTGCATACGAAAAAAGCACTGAAACGGGAAACGTACAATATACCGACGTGAAGATAAACTCATTCTCCTTCTGCGGAGGAGCAACCGACCAGAATGTAGGCGCAGGAAGCGGATACCTGTTCCCTACGCTGGCAAAGGAAAAGAATCTTCCTGCCATAAGCGGCAAGAAGGACTTCATAAACACATCGGAGATAAGCAGGCGAAACGGACGGGTGTATCATTATACCTTCCCCGACGGACATACCCCTAAGATAACCTTCAAACTGGAAACCACGACAACAGCCTCAACAGGCAATGCTGACAAAAAGACAAGCACCTACACTTTCGATCTCAAGAATGTAACGGAAGGCTCTCTCCAACCGGCTACATGGTATAAGATAAATGTAAAAGTGACAGGAAAAGAAAAGCAGGAAAGCATCATCATTGACTCGTTCAAATGATGACTTCTACAACAAACAACAGCTTCATAAACAAAACATACAGGATTGATGACTAACGGAACTAAGATATTACGCTTTGTGGCGACAATAATGATGCTCACAGCATTTCATGTCACCACCATCGCACAGAAGACATATTACGTCAAAGCTGCCGACGACCTGTCGCACAACGGTGACGGTTCGACATGGGAGAATGCCATGGGACTGGAAGACGCTCTCAATAAGGCTGAAGCCGGAGACAAGATATACGTGAAGGGATATAAGAACGTAAGAAACGGTGAGAAGGTTTACATATACCCTCTTTCTGTGGAAAACAAGTCTAACTTCCTGACCGTAAGGGCTGGTGTCCAACTCTACGGTGGCTTCAAGGGCGACGAGACGAATATCAACATGGACAACGACACAAGAGAGTTCATGGACGGCAACAAGGCAAGACCCCTCTACCGCTCTGTACTTGTGGCTGACCGTCTGTCTGATGATGCAGTAGACAACACTTTGCTCATCTATCCTGAAAACCCTACAAGGGCAGACAACTCGGCACGTGTAATGCTGATAGACCTCGGAACGGAGAATACGAACAGGACGAAGACTGTAGTCAGCGGCTTCACTATCGCCGGTGGTAACGCCACCTCGAAGACTATAACAGACGGCAAGGCTTACGGAGGTGGTGTGTTCGTTACTGACAGCAAAACAACGGGAAACAGCTTTGAACTCTCAAACTGCTTCTTCATAAACAACTATGCTGAACGTGGAGGAGCTGTCTACGTTGCACCAAGCGTGACGGGAACAGCCAACGAGATAAAGTATTGTGAGCTGTTCGACAATATAGCCGGAACGCGTGGCTCTGTGCTCAATGCCGGAGGTGGCATGTGGATAGAAGGAGCGGCAAAGGTGTTCAACAACGTGGTTTACAACAACGTAAACGGAGGTATGCGCATTTCCGACAAGGCGGTTGTGGTAAACAACACCGTCACCTCTAATACGTCTGCTGCAATAGACATGGTAGACCCGCGGTCTCAGTCTGCACAGGCGAAGATATATAATACGGTATGCTGGAACAATGATGTCCTGTCGCGCCATTCCCCCTACCCTATATTCCGCCATTGTGCTTTCTACAGTTATGACTCTGCCGGCGATTTGGACAATGACGGCATAGATGACAACGGCAACGTTCTTGTATCACACAAGAACCGCACGGAGAGGGCTCATGGCTCAAAGGAGAAAGCGGTACGATTCATACAGCCGACAACTCGTGTGGGTTACCACCGTACATATATGTTCAGGAACGAAGTTTACCCGGAATGGGACTGGGGACTGGAGCAGATGTCCTCGCTACGCAACAAAGGTCTTGTCGGCGACGCTACAAAGACCGAAGGATATGCTATGGTGGGCAAGATGACGGATGCTGCAATAAACGGTATCGGCAGAACACATTCTTCTGACAAATCAACATATACTATCGACATCGGAGCATACTCATACGAAGAACTTGCACCCGGACGCAGACTCTTTGTAACAAAAGATGGACACGGAAAGAAGGATGGCTCGTCATGGGGAAACGCATATCCGGGAACGGATCTGCAGACTGCCATTACTACTTTGGGAAATGACACCAAGACGAAAGGAAGAGGAGAGGTATGGGTGGCTAAAGGAACATACGTGCCGACATTGCGTGTGGCAAAAGACAACGACAAGTCACCGCTCGCTTTCAGGATGTACGACAATGTAGACGTATATGGCGGATTCGCAGGAACGGAGAAGGAACTGGCGGAGAGAGAAATGCTTGACGAAAACAACGACAAGGTGGCAAGACCTTGGAAATTCAAGAACGAGACTGTTCTTTCTGCCAACGGCTTCAACCACACAGACGTAAATTGGAACGAAACAAACAAGGAATGGACATTCAAAAGCAACTCTTACCACGTGGTTTGGTTTGCTCCTCTGCCGGGAGGCAACGACTTCCTGCATGAGACTCGACTAAACGGATTTACCATAGAGGGCGGATATTCTGCACAGAATGACAATGAAGCAGACGCCTCGTTCATGCCTGATAACGGAGCAGGAGTATATATCGGAGCAAATGCTCATCTGCAGAACTGCATAGTGAGATACTGCAATTCGAAAGGAAACGGAGCAGGGGTATATGCCGTAAAAGGCGGAACTGTCGGCGCATCGCTTATATATAATAATGTGGCAACCGGAAACGGTGGAGGAGTATACGCTGAAGACAATGCCTTCATCATGAGAACGATGGTTGTAAACAACATGGCGGACAAAGGAGGCGGAATATATTTGCATAACGACCCTACATCTGACAGCAAACCTTACGACATGCTCGTGCAGACTACTATCGTAAGCAACAACACCAACCGTATCAACGGTGCTGTATACACCGACGGAGGAGGAGTGCTCTCACAATGTACCATAACAAACAACTATACCATGTCGGCTACCGACCTTGCCGACCAGAACGCATCAAAAACAGGAGGCTTGTATATTGACTCCTACGGATTTGTGGTGAACTCTGTACTATGGAACAATACGATGAAGGAAACCTCGGATGCCACTGTAACCGGAGCTTCATCGTTCGCTCAGATGTATACCGCAAACCCGTCTACTGACAAAGTCAGGTTCTACAACTGTGGAATGATGTCGAACAACTATGTTGTATGGAACAATATCTTCCAGACCTCTACCTACAACATCTCACTTGATGAGCTTCCTTTATATTTCACAAAGCTGAATACAACCGATAACTTCAAGATCACTGATGACTTAAAGAAGCTATGCGGTCTGCAAAGCTCATGGACAGCTATCGATTATTTCTGGCAGACAGCCGAAGGCTTGGCACTCCATGCCAAAGGTCTGCCTGTTGGCTTGCAACCTACGGAAGTGACGATAAAAGCAGATCTCGACATAACGGGAGAGGCTTTCGGAACAATTCCTGCCATTGGAGCCTATGCATCTGAAGCCACACCTATAGTGCCGGTCGTCATCAACCGCAACAACCATAAGGTACTGCGGGTATACGTAGACCCGGCTTCGAGCAATATCGACGGTGATGGCTCTACATGGGAAAAGAACCACTCGGAAATAGGAGAGGTGTTGACATTCTTCGGGAACCTGAATAACGGACAGACTGTAAAATGCCTTACCGAGGGTACGACTGACCAATATGAGGACTACACTATTGACATCACAAAGGATGAAGGTGGGACTGCTCTCTTTGAAATTTGTGTCCGCGAAGGTGAAATAAAACCATATTATGCGTATACCGCAACCGACGAGCGTGACTATTCCATCAGAATACCACGCACAGTATGTCCACTGAATATTCTCGGAGGATACCCGTCGTACTACAAGATGCCATCACCAGGAGACGATAACCGCAACCCAAGCGAATACCGTACGATAATGACTGGTACACAGGGAGACGAGATGACACTTGAGAACAATGTGTACCACGTGGTACGTATCGAAGACGAGGCAAGACCGACACTTAACGGATTCTCCATCGTCAGAGGTTATGCTGCCGGAGGGGCTACCATGCCACGTGGAGGAGGAGTGCTTGTAGGCTCTGAGTGTACTGCCGTATTCATGAACTGCATCCTGGAAAACAATACCGCAGCCTACGGAGCTGCCATAGCGACAACGGCAAACGCAGAAAACAGTAACGTCATAATGACAAACTGCGTGATAAACAACAACACATGTGACCCAGATGCTACTTCCGATGCAAACAGTATGGAAACGGAGGCTTCACGCTCTCCTTATTTAATAAACATATCCGACCGTAAAAAAAACGGAATGACTCTCACCCATGTAACTGTGGTGAATAATATCGGTCTGCCGCCATCAAGTCAATATATCGGCAAGACATCATTCTCGGCTGGCAATATGTATAAAGGCGAGATGCATGGCGAAACGATAAACAATACCATAGATATAGCTACCGTAGGAGTGGATGGAGCGAAGAATTTCTCCAACCCTACAAACTCCATCGGAGCACATGCCTTGGGAAATGTGTACTACGGAGGTAACTCACATTTCCGTCCTCTTACAAGTAGCACGGCAACAGATGTCATCATCAACAAGGCACCGAAAATATCCTCATCCGACAACCCGATGGTAGGAAACCCGGAGATTACCAATCCTACCACTGACCTTGAGAACAACCTGCGCGACCTCGGAGGAACACCAGACCTCGGAGCTATAGAGGCAGACCTGCCCAAGAAGGGTAACGTGATTTATGTGCGTTCATACAATCAGGAGAAACCGGAAAACGGAGCGGCTAAGGATGAGACGGACGGCAATCCGGACTTTGACCTGCTAAGCAAATATCAGGCAACAGGAAGTGAGGAATACGTCTTCGACGGTTCTTCATGGGATCATGCCATCATGGGAAATGCCGTATGCGACATCACACTCCTTGATAAAACGACAAACAAATTCTATGTGAAGACTGCCGAAGGCAAGCTCATGAGCGCTTCGTTCGACAATACGGATTACTCCACATACGAAAAGCCGACTTCGTCTTCTTGGGCTATTGGTGATAGCATCAATGCCACATACCGTAAGGGGTACTATGGACCGACTTCCGGACACTATTCTTACTTCATGACCAACGGGGCTATCAAGGATTACTTCACAAAAAACTATTGGGGATACGATTACAGTGATAAATACTGGGAAGTATATCAAGGCAACACCAATAACCTTGACAAATCTAGAAACACCCCATTCAACTGTATCAACAACAGACGCTACGAACGCTATGTAAGCGGACTACAGTTTGCTGTGGAGAAAGCATCGAAATATAATGAAGCGCATAAGAACGAAGCTGGCTTTGTTCCCACTGAGGTATGGGTGGGAGCCGGAGTATATACAGATGCCAAAGGCTTCGTTATCCGCAACGGCGTGAAGGTTTACGGCAGCTTCCCGTCAGAGGGCAATCCAAACAAGGAAGACCGCCTGCCATTAATCTCGCAATACATAAAGGAGCGTAAGGGATATGAGGATAAGAAAAAATCAGACTATGAGACAATCCTGCAAGTACGTAAGGAGAGTCCTGTATACCGTAATAGTAAAGACGAGTTGTTGTATTCGGAAAATATAGCAAAACTGATTTCAGGTAAAACACAACGCCACTATGTCCTCTACCAGCCAGACGCTTGCGTTCCTACATGGGACGTGGCAGGTGACGGAACCGGTAGCCAGGGTGGTAACTCATACCGCTTCCTGACTGGAAACTCTACACATCCTAACTACAACAATTATACCGGTCAAACCGAAAACGCACCTTACAACAAACCTATATACGACCTGTACGACAAGGGCAAAGTAAAGTGGGACGGATTCACCATTCGCCACGGTTACCTTATCAACTACCAGGCAAACCGAGATGGAGGAGCCGGTGTGCGAGTATTTGAGAATGTAGAACTCGAAAACCTCATCATCGTAAACAACCTCGCACATGGCTATCGCTCACGTGGTGCAGGATTGTATATGGACGGAAAGAACTCGAAGATATCCAACAGCTTCATGCTGAACAACTTCATGACTAACGATAATGCTGCTGCAAATACAGCAAATGTAAAAGACGATAATATCAAAAACAGCAGAAGCTATGGAAACCCCGACCACTACGGTGGCGGTGCATACATGATTGTAGGCACAGGATATAATATGGTCGTAGCAAAGAACCGTGTTTCTGGTACAGGCGGTGGAGGAGGTATCTTCCTTGAGAGTGCTACATTCTTCAACAATACCGTAGCGTATAACCAGTCGAACGGTGGAGCTACCGGCATACAGCAATGGAGCACCCCTTCTTCCGGCATTGTATCAAATCTGGCGCTTTACAACACTATTGTATACGGCAACTACGGCAGTGGCAATCAAATAACATCTTCATCTCCAAACCAGTTCCAAAAAGCCCACAACTGCTATGTAGAGAATTATGCCTCAGATTTGAATGACAAGTTATCCACAACGTACGGCAACATCACATCAAACGACAATCCATTCGCCAAAGGAGACAATGCCAAGGATGAAGTGGATTTCCGTCTCTCTCCTTCAAGCAAGTGTCTGAACAATGGTACAGAAAACCTTATGCAGAACGGCGAGACAAAGAAAGCAGAACTGCCACTCACGGACATGGACTTTACAGACCGTGTGAAGGACTGTGCGGTAGACATCGGAGCATATGAAGAGGACAACTCTGCCAATATCAAATACGACAATGGAAAAACTGGCATGCTCATTTACTACGTGACACAAAACGGAGCAGGTAACCGAAGCGGATCATCACCCGAAAATGCCGCCTGCGCCGACAAACTTCAGAACGTTCTGAGAGTTGCAGGAGAAGAGGCAGCAAAGGAGGAAAACAAAGACAAGAAAGTTTTCGTGAAGGTGGCTGGATATAAACCGGACAAGGATGGAGATACCTTCAAATATCAAGCCAACACTCTTGTAGAACCTTCCGACCCACGCTCATACACTTTCTTGATACCGGCAGGAGTGACTCTGAAGGGCGGATATAACGAAGATGAAAAGAAGAGCTGGGACGAAGAATATCCTGACTCTTACAACCGCCGCACGATACTCAGCGCAAAGGCGAATTCTACTGCTATAGAATCTGATGTATACGGATACCATACCGTAACATTCGGTTCATGGCCAGAGAAAGACCTCATAGCATGGAACGAAAATGCTTTGAGCCGTTCTGCAATGGTGGACGGATGCTATATCACCGATGGTAATGCCAACGAGAGCGACGGTCACAAAGCGCTGGGAGGAGGAGCGTTGGTGCCCAAGTTTGGTCATGTGCGCAACTGCGTCGTTACATCCAACTCCGCACAATATGGCGGCGGCATCTATGCGTTGCCTGGCAGCGTGGTCAGCACATCGTTCATCACAAAGAACAATGCCTATTACGGTGCCGGCATTTATGCCGACAACGGTGATACGACAGATGGCACTGATGGCAAACGAGCATATATATTCTCCAACACCATCGGTGCTAATACAGCCAGCGTGCAAGGCGGAGGAATATATTTAAAACCGGGAGCTGTTATCGCATTCAATGATGTAATATGGGGAAACAATGCACCAAGCGACAAGAACATAAGCGGAACAACAGACAAGAAATATCAGGAGACTAACCTGTCTAAGACCATACAACAAATAGAAGGTGTAGGACTTATCGATGGATTCTATCCGTTCAACAACTGCTTCGCGGAGACTTATCTCCTTGCTGCCAACAACTACAACACGGAGATGTCTGCCGATGCCACACGCTATTTCTCATCAAACGACTCATTCATACCACGTGAGCTTGGTCCGCTCGTACATAGCGGACTTGACAACTCGTTATGGGATCTTCTGAAAAGCAGAAGCTTCGCCACACACGACATGCTCGGCAACGAGATTATAATGGCAAGCCATACAAACAAACTGACGGGAGGATGCTTCGCCATACACGTGTTGGACCCTATAGAGGATGTCAACGCCGAAACACTCTTCACCCGTCTGTTCGTATCGGACAAGGGTAGTGTGTATGTAAACAAAGACGAAGCTCCTAAATATATGGGACGTTCGTTCTATACTCCGTTCTCATCGCTCGACGCTGCTTTGCAATATATAAACAAGGTACGCCAGACCAAGAAGCCGGACGGTAATTTCTTTGCCAACGAAAAGACTCACTTCGACATCTTTATCGTAGGAGGAACATACCTTCCTTCACTTATGCGACAGGACGCAGCCATTCCGGGAACAAATGTACGCAACAACTCGTTCGTCATTCCTTGCAACACCAATCTGTATGGCGGCTTCAAGCCGACAGACAATTATTCGTGTGATATTAAAGAAATTGTAAGTAAGGACGGTGTTAAGATACCACTCGACCCAAATACCACCACAAGCGAGATGCTAAAGAAACGTAGCATGGAGGATCTGAACCGCAACGGACTGTTTGAACCATGGGAACTTGCCAACCAGACTATACTGTCGGGCAACCTGCCTAACGTGACTGGTGGAAAGAAGACATACCATGTGGTATACTGCGTAGACAAAACAGGCAAGCTGCCGGGAGTTGTACTCGATGGCATAACAATCAAAGACGGTGAGACCGCCGACTATATCGAATACGACAAAGGTTTGGAGAAACACAACGAGATTGGTCATGGAGGCGGTATCTTCGTATATGGCATTGACATGACTCTCAACAGATGCCGAGTAATAAACAACTCAGGCATTCACGGAGGTGGCATCTTCTCAGCTGGTGCCAACATGACAATCATGAACTCCATGGTGGCTGGAAACATGACACAAAGCAATAATACAAGACCTAAAGACACAGCAAAGGGTGCAGGAGTGGGTATCTTCTTTGATGCCTGGAAAGATGTTTCCTCAGGCAAAAAATTCGTGGCTGTAAACAGCATCTTCGCCAACAACTCCAACGAGACAGGAAGCGGAGGAGCGGTATACATAGCGAATGAAAAACGTGGAATCCACGAGGTGATGTTCATGAACTGTCTCTTTGCACGAAACAAGGCATTGACAGGTCCGGATATCTTCAATGGCAAGACTGGCTGCACCGTTGCCACCAACACCATCTTCTGGGGCAGTGAGGGTGATGCTTCATCGCCCACTACGCCCACTACCTCGGAAACGAAGAATTGTGCATCAGACAAATTCAATATCACTGCATCTGATGCCAACAACATTACCCTAAGCAGCAACAACGAAGCTGTGAACGGTCCTTATTTCAGCAAGCCTTCAGAACAGGCTGGTAAAGAAGGCTTCTCACTCGCATCGCAATGGAACCCGACTTGCATTACCGTATTGACGGATGCAGGAGACGGAGTGATAAGGTGTGACAAGACATCGGGCGAGGAGACAAGCGAGGATGGAGCATACACTTTTTGGTTGGGAAATATGACAAAAGAGGCTAAAAGCATCTATAAGGACGACAATCAGAAAATCGACGAATACAGGAATGAATACATCAAGAGAAGTTCCTCTGACTATAAACGTTATATGGGTCCAAAGGACGAGGAAGGCAATTTGGAAGACAAGGTCATAGACATCGGTCCATATGAATATCAATACAAGATGACGTTCGGCGACCTCGCTGACTTGTACATTGGTGAAGAAGACCGCGGAGATGCCGACGGCACAAGTTGGGACAACCAGTCGTCAGACCTTAGAGGTGCTCTTCTTGCTGCTGCACACCCGAGTGAGACAAGTACAGCAACGGAAACGGTACGCACTGTATATGTACGTTCCGGGAACTACTATGCCATTCCTGTAGGCGACAAGGTGTTCTCCATGAATGTTGACGAGAAGAACAAGAAAGTGAGCCAAGTAATCATAAAAGGTGCTTGTACAGGAGTCGGACTCGGTGACAATGCAGAACAGGACTGGTCGAACCCTACTGTACTTATGAAACACCCTGTACATAAAAGCGGCACCCTGCTGAATATAGAGACAGAAACAAAACCTGTAGACATTAGCGGCATATCATTGCGCAATACATACGATGAAGGCAAGGGAGCCGTAATAACGGTGAAAGGTCCAGGCAAGGTTGTATTACGACAGTCTGAAGCACGCCTCAATAAGGGCACCGCAGTAGATGTCACGTCAAATAATGGCGATGTGCTCATCTATAATTCTCTCTTTGCTGACAACAATGCAGATGCTCTCAAGAGCAATGGAAAGACAACAGTAGTAAACTGTACCTTTGCCCAGAATACAAACGGAGCAGACATAGCCTTCGACACCGGAGCAGACAAGAAACAGACAAAGGTCTATAACTCTGTATCCTGGAATAACAAGACGACAGATAGCCAAGTCTTTGTTTCAGACCTCGACGAAGAGGATGCTTCAACACATACCGTATATAATAAGGTGTTTGCTGAAGGACAGGCAAACAACGACCTGAAGTCAGGCCCATGCTTCGTTGATACAGACAATGATGACCCGGCAATGCGTGACTATCATATCACACCTGGCATGAAGCTCTTCGAGCGTGGTTCGCTTCGCCGATATGCAGAGAACGTAAAGACAGGCATAACCTCTACAACGAGCGACGCAGATATTCTAAGCAGCGTAGGACAAGACCGCGACCTCGGCAATATAAAGCGCATAGTGGGCAATGCCATTGAGGTGGGAGCCTACGAGTGTAACGCTGAGCTGCAGCCTATCATCTTCGTGAAAGACGACGGTAACGACGGTACGGGCAAGTCGTGGAACGACTCAAAGAACAACCTTCAGGTGGCTGTGGATATGGCAGGTATATACTCTGACCTGAACAAGGGAGCCAAGTCGTATGTGTTCGTTGACCACATGTACGGCCACAACAGCACACCGACAAACCTCAACGTGTCGCTTCCAAACATCTATGTATACGGCAGTATGAAAGATAACCCTACTGCTCCAGCGGAGATTACCAATACAGAAAAGATTGCCAAGGCTATTCTGGCACAACGCCCGGGTATCGTGGAGGAAGCCAACTGGCGAAGCACCATCAAGGACCTTACCGTAAGCGCAAAGAGCGTAGTGGACGGTGTGCAGGTAAGTAAGGACGGCAAAATATATCTGACCAACGAAGGTATACTCTCCACATCTGTAGTCTTGTCGAACCAAGATATAGAGGGTAAGGTAGAAAATGATAACGGATTGCTCTATAATTCACTTGTATATGCTGACCCGAACGCGACAGGAACGGATGCGGAAGGCAAAACCGTTGGAAAAATTAAGAAGAATGTCAAAACTGTAAACGTGACGACATGCGGCACCATGGAGGAAGAGCAAGGTACAAGAAATATCAACAACCGCATTATCAAAGATCTTGCCAAGGAGAAGAACAGATATATCGTTCATAAATACCGCAACTGCCAGCTCAACGAAGATGATAAAGACAACCTCTATGACAATCCGAATATTGAAGGAGGGCTGGTAAATATTAAAAACGGACAGACAAAACATTGTATATATCTCGTGGGACACGACCGCGACCTCCTCGGCAACAAACGCATGCGCAATGATGTTGTAGACAACGGATGCTTCGAGACATGGAATATCACAACAGACAAGACCCGGGTGACGGCAGATGACTATCCGCATGACGCTTCTGTGGTTTACATCCGCAAGGGCTGTGAGTTAGACATAGACGAGAATCTATACAGCAGCGACAAGAATCTGTGGTTCAATCCTGGCTTCGTGCTTCTCGAACACCATGCCGGTCTACGTGGCAACGGCAATCAGATTGGTCTGGTGCGCTATGCCGTGGAGCGCGACATGAAGAAGGACGATCCGCAACTCGTGGCTCTCCCATTCAGCGTGACAAAAGTTGTGCCGGAAGTGAACAAGGACTATACGGTAAAGACCTACAATGGTGACACACGCTCCCGCTATACATACAAATACAGCGACACCGACGGTAAAGCATGGGAGACAACTGGCATTCCGGGCAACGGCACAGGAATGATGCTGACCGCCAATAACGACATGACGATACGCTTCTACGGAGGCAGTCTTCTCGACAAGGATGGATTCCTGAACATCAATGCACCGCAGAACGGCGACTATGTGGAGAACGGCAACAAGGAGATTGTGCTGAAGCAATGGAACCATCAGGATTCATGGTCGTCGTCTGGCACAGGCTCCGCCACTAACCGGTTCACACATAAGGAGAACATGGGATGGAACCTCTTCGGAGCACCACGTCTGTGTGCCACAAACCTCAGCGACATGGAGTACGGACGAATTGTATACACCTATAACAATGGTAAGTTTGAAACCCGTACAACAGATACTGAAGTGAGCGGCTCTGATGCCTACATACCATCGATGGACGGACTCTTCACACAGACTGCTACTCTGTCTGCCGACAATGAGGAGCACATCGCCATCTCATACAACGGCACAACCCATCAAGACAAATCCTTCTATGACCAGGTTACACGTATGGCTGTGGCAATATCTCCGATGGAAGCGACACCGTCTGCCGACTACAACGCTACCAACAATACTGCTGCAGAAGCTTATTACGACGAGTTTGCCTTCAATGCTGTGGATGCTACAAGCGCACGCGACTACTTCGATATGGGTGCCGACGGCGTAAAGTGGATGCAAAGAGGCAGAGCACAGATATATGCCACAAGCGGAGAAGCACGCTACTCACTGCTGTCTGCCGTAAACCGCGATGGAGAGATGCTGCTTGGAGTGAGTATCCCGGAAGACGGAGCATACACCATTGCCATACCTGACAATGCCGACACTGCCGACTATGAAGCCGTGATGCTGAAAGACATGACAACAGGAACGGAAACCAACCTGCTCGACGGGGCATATATGTTCAATGCCGGTAAAGGTGAGGAAAACAACAGGTTCACTCTGTCGTTCCACAGACTGTCTGTCAATGGCTCTGGCATCAGCGTAAGCCGCTACGGTGAAAACAGAGTCAAGGTAAAGGGTCTGCAGGAAGATGACATTCTGAATATCTATTCCTCAGAGGGTTTCATGACAAACTCTACTGTTGCCACCAAGGATACCATGATAATGTTTGTCGATGTGCACGGCGGAATAGCCATCCTCGAAGTGACGAGAAACGGCAAGAGGATATATCTGAAGAAAATGGAAAACAGGTGACAATCCATAGCAAGTAAAAATCATAGGCAAAAAAAGAACAAGAAGATACCGACCTCCTCTAAAGCAAAATGTTAAAGGGGGTCGGATTTTATTTGATTAGGACTTGAGATTATCGGACTACATTTATGGCAAATACTACAGATATATTTGCGCGATGTGTGGAAAATGTGTAATTTTGCACAAAACAAATATCAAAAATGTGGAATATTACACATTTTTGACACATAAACAAAAAAAAGCATGTTTAATAGAAGCATCATTAAAGAGCTTGAAGCTTGGAAGAATAAAGAAGACAGGAAACCATTGATTATGCTTGGCGCAAGACAAGTAGGCAAGACTTCCGTGTTGAAGAGATTTGGTAAAGAGCAGTTTGTACACTGTGCCTATTTCAGTTTGGATGAAGAGAAAGGAGTTTGCGACATATTCCGTACTACTAAGAATCCTGTTCAAATCATTGAGCAGTTGTCATTTCTTTCAGAAGTACCTATATTGCCACAGGAAACCCTCTTGATTCTTGACGAGATACAAGATTGTCCGGAAGCTATAAGTGCAATGAAGTATTTCTGCGAAAAGACTCCAGAATATGCTGTGGCATGCGCAGGCTCACTGTTAGGATTGGCATTCGGTCATGAAGGTTTCTCTTTTCCGGTAGGCAAAGTTGACCACATTAAAATGTATCCTGTTACATTCACAGAATTTCTTGAACAAAAAGATGCAGGACTTTACCGATATTACCAGTCAATAAATGACATTGAGCCATTACCACAAATTTTTTTCGACAGACTATCACAGGCTTTTACCGCTTATCGCATATCTGGCGGTATGCCGGAAGCAGCAATGGCAATGATAGGAAAAGACATGAAAGGCGTTGAGAACATATTGCAGAACATACTTCAAGACTATGCTCTTGACTTTGTAAAGCATACCTCTCCATTACTTGCCAACAGAATATCACACGTATGGAATTCGTTGCCATCACAACTGGCTAAGGAGAATAGGAAATTCGTCTACCAACTTGTGCGTCCTGGGGCAAGAGCAAGGGAATATGAGGATGCGCTCACATGGTTGCAAAACGCAGGACTGATAAACAAAGTCAGCCTTTGCCAGACTCCACAAGTTCCACTGAAATCATATGAAGATTTGAGCATCTTCAAAATTTATTGTCTTGATATCGGACTGCTAAGGGTTCTTTCTGAATTAAGTCCAGAGGCATATTTCAGCGACTCGCCAGCTTTCAAAGAATACAAGGGTGCCCTTGCCGAGAACTATATACTACAAAGTCTGCTTGCAAACGGAATAAAATGCTCACGTTACTGGGCTTCAGGGAATAAAGCAGAAGTGGAGTTCATCGTACAACACGGCATGGATGTCATTCCGATAGAAGTGAAATCGGGGACAAGCGTCACAGGAAAAAGCCTTACTGAATACAACAAGAAATACTCACCAAGTATGCGCATCAGGTTTTCCATGCTCAATCTGAAACGTGATGATACTCTGTTGAACATTCCTTTGTTCTTAGCAGACAAAGTGAAATACCTGTGTGGAATGGTATAAAAATAGCGATATGGGTGAATTCTGACGAATCTCCTATATCGCTATTCATTATGGCTCATTTACAGATTGGTTTTAATGTGGGGGCTTAGTCGTCCCTGTCATGATGTCTGTCATGGTGGTGTCTGTGTTTATCGTATTTCTTGTCGTGCTTATAATGCTTGTCATGCTTCTTGTGCTTTTTCCAGTGCTTGTCGTGCTTTTTCCAGTGCTTGTCGTGTTTGTAGTGTTTACAGTATCCGTTGTCGTAGTGTGAACGATGGTGACAAGGGTGGCAGTTGTGTTTCGGATATTTCACATATATGTTGTGAACATATTCTCTGTCGCGCCAGCCTATCGGACGGTAAAGGTAATACGACTCGCAGAATCTTTTCCATTGTCTGGCGGAGAGCATGCGTCTTAGCTGCTTGTTGCGGTAATGCCATCCATAAGCGTCAATGTCTCGATAGCTATTTATGCCGTTGAGGTATGAGAGGTTGATGCTCAGGATGCTGTTACGGTGGGCCTTGTTCAGTCCCAGTTCCACCATCATCTTGTCGGTGATAAAGCTGGCTTCTGCCTGAATGTCAGTAAGTCTCTGGGCATTTGCTGATGTATTCATCACGACTGCCGCTGCTATTGCTAATAGTATACGTTTCATAATCCAGATTTTTTAGGGTTATTATCTTTTTCTGTTGCAAAAATAATGCAAACGAGAGCAATGAAAGCTTGCTTTCAAATTGTCGAGTGCAGCTTATTTTATGCAAAAATAAGATTATCTGGCTTACTCAGCAAAGGAGAAACTATAAACATACGTATGGTTTTCCCTATAAGTGTGAGGATATTCCGTACAAGGAGCTTTTTGTGTATGGAAACAGTATACTCCACTTCATCCCCTATCCGCTATTAGACTTGCTTGAATTATGAGTTTCTGAAGACGTCCTGTCCTTATCTAATCCTGAAAGTCCTACCATGCCCCACAACTACACAAAAAGAGGAACGGCAGCTACCGTTCCTCTCTTTGTGTATTCAATGTTTGTATCTCAGAAAACTTACTTTACAGTCATTTTCTTTCCGTCAACGATGTAGACACCTGCTGCCGGCTTGCCGCTTATGCGAACACCGCCCAGAGTATAAACCTTACGGTTTGCTGCATCGTCTGCAGAGATAGAGTTTATCGAAGCGACAGACTTAACCTTCACGGTATAGACAGTCTTGTTTGCAGAGTTCACGTCGTAGTCATTGCCATAGACTGTGATGGTGCATACATTGCTGGTCTGGTCAACATCCTTCTCTACACGAGCACCAACACCCTTCTTCTCAAATGTAATCTTGTCCAAAGCATCAGAAAGTTCGCTCTCCACGGTATACTCCGTCTTTGCCGGATCAAAGCCCTCAATGGTCTTGCCGTCAATCTGCAAATCCTTCAGAGTGCTATAATATATAAGATGAAGCTCGTCAAGGTCGAGCTGGTCATCCTTTGAAGCACCCGGAACAGGATTTGTCGTTGCAGAAGCCAACAGATACTGCACCTCCGGTGTGGCATCAGTAGCATAGTTGAACTCACCTGTGAACTTCGTCCACTCCGCAGTAGCAGGAATCAGCACAGAAGCAGAAGCGACCTTGTCGGCTGCCATCTCAGCAAGCTCAGGGTCATGGTAAGCAGCATCCTTGTGGATGATAAGCTGTACGCGTCCCTGCAGTGCAGGTTCCTCCTTGCCTTCCTCTTTCTCTGCATCGGTGAGAGCCTTTGCTGTGCCTGGAGTGAAGCGTGCATAAACCTCGAAAGCGTCAGGACGTCCGGCGAATGGCATATTACCGTTAACGTCGGTACGGTCGGTGAAGTTATAGTTGGAAGCATCAGCCGGGTTGGTGTTACCCATGTTGATATGACCAGTAGTAAGGTTTCCGTTGGCATAGGCAACCCAGAGGTCCTTTGAAACGAGGCGCACTCCGTTTCCGCTGTAGCCATCTATCTGCTGTGGCATAGGCGACATTGAAGCGAACGAAGCGAAGAGTCCGGCAGCGGTATCGAAGGAGTTCCATCCTTCAGCGAGCTTCGCGCTCTCGTCGTCGGTCCAGTTCTCGAAGTCTGCATTAGGAATCTGGTAAGCCGCATCCTTGCTCTTTCCTTCGAAAGTAATGGTATATACGGTTGAAGAGCAGCCTGTCTCACTCACTGTAACGGTGAGCTTCTTCTCAGCCTCATCGTATGTCTTCTCCACAGTAGCATTCTCTGAAGAAGCCACATAGCTGACCTCATCGACATAGCATTTTCCTGTAGCGGTAAATGCCGTGCTGGTGTTGCCGACTGTTATGAACTCATGACCAGCCACACTGAGGGAAGTCAGCGTTGGGGCAGCCTTCTGATACTGTATCGTATAGACGCTCTTTGCCTCCGGATTGGTCTCCTCGTCATAGTCCTCGCCCTTCACAGTGATAACATACTGACCGGTGGTGCTGTCATAAGCGGCATCAGCAGTGGCACCAACGCCCTTCTTGGTGTAGCCTACTGTTGTCCAGTCCTCATCAAATGTGGAGTTTACGGTATAGTTGTAAGTCTCAGGATCGAAGTCCAAGTCTACATCAAAGCCGTAGTTGTCTGTCGCCTTCAGTGAAGAGAGGGCATGATAGTAAACGAGCTTCACGTTGTCCACCGTAAGAGAGTTTCCCGGCTTTATGTCGCCCGGTGCACCGAAATAGTTTGTAGCAGAGAAGATAACGTTGATGTTCTCCACTCCTGCTTCCTCACATCCCTTTTGATAAACAAAAGATATGGTATCGGTTTTCCATTCGCCGTTGGTGCTCTCCGTTATCGGGTGCTCAAGAGATGCGACGAGAGTGGCACCGTCGGTCTTTGTAACATCTCCGCCCGTAAGTGTTTTGTTGATGCCGAGAACGTTACGGTCGCGGTTTACCATATCCACGCAAGTGGCTTTACCCCATGAGAATATTCCCACAGCCGTGTTTCCCGGCACGTCCTTCTGGGTCCATGTTCCGTTCCAGAGATAAGCCACCACTGTAGCCTGTTCGTCAGCACCATTGGCATTGTCTCTCTGATAGTCGAACGAGATGGCGTCGGGATGGAAAGAGAACTGTTTTCCTCCAAACACTCCTCCGTCGGAGTTCTGCACTGCTGTTCCCTTGGTCTCTGCCGTAGCCCACGGTGTGCCGAGAGTGAAATATCCTGGGATATTCTGCTTTGCCAAGGAGTTGTAGATATTCTTTATCTTTACGGCATAGTTAGCAGGTTCGCCTTCAGCGGAGCGTGTCACCTTCTCTCCTACTTCACCTGCCATCACTACATTTGCCATGTGCCATCCCTGTGGCTGCACACCCTTCTCGACGGTGTTGCCCTTACTGTCCCAAGGAACGCACTTCTCCCATTCAGAATCAAAGTCTCCGTTGATCTGCTGCGCATTAGCTGTCAGCGCAGCCACACTCAATAATACAAGAGCGTAATTCTTCTTCATCTTTTTGTTATTAATAAATAAAACATAGTCTTATTGCTCCGTCTGTTTCCTGATACTGCATTTGACTGACTGCTTATAAATTATCCGTATCTGAGAACCTGAAAACAATAGACCAACAATTAAAAATCGGCTGCAAAGTTACTCAAAAAAACTTTAAGACGAGGGGGAACGGTCTGTGTTTTTCTCGTCTTAATATTTGGAAAATTGTCCTATTTCACTTATTTACATCTATTTGAAGAACAGCTTCTCTATCTCGCCTTTTGACAGGTCAGTCATCTTCATAATGGTGTCAACATCCATACCTGCATCCAACAATTTCCTTGCAACTTGTATAACACCTTCCACTCGTCCTTCCGCACGACCTTCTTCACGTCCTTCCGCACGACCTTCCGCTCGTCCTTCTTCACGACCTTCCGCTCGTCCTTCTTCACGACCCTTCTCCATTGCCGTATCTATAGAGTTCTTTACATCCCGATAAGCCTTCAAGCTATCCTCATATTCCTTCAGCTCCGTAGGGGTGAACTTCGCTATCTCCGCCTCTTCAAAGAGCTTGGAGAAAACTTTCTCTTTCAATGCAGCAGGACGCTCGTCCAAACGAGACAGGTTCTTCAACACATACAGCCACTTGTCGTAAAGCGTGACAAGCTCATCCTCCGTCTTGTCGAACTTCGCTATCTCGACATACTTAAAAGACAGCTTGTCGTTGAACACCTTATGCGTCTTCTTGTCGAGCAAACCCACATCATGATTAATGTCGTCCTTGTCGAATGCCTCTTCTTCCAAGTCGAAGTTCAGAAGGGCAACTGTATATACATGGTCAAGTTTGAAGTTCCAGTCTGCACCCTTGGGAGCCTGTTCACGGATAGGGAATGTGGAATAGAACAAAGAGCGGTCCTTGAAATACTTCTGGTAAGCGTTCTGCATCTCAACGATGAACTTCTCTCCCTTCTCATTCTCGCAATACACATCAAAGATAGCCTTGCGTTCTGCAAAGACATCACCAACATGCTCACTGTTAAGGTATTTCACGTCCTTGATGACCTGGAAGCCGTCAAACAGCGAGTTCAGGAAGTTGATGAGCAAATCCTTGTTAGGCTTTGTTCCAAAGATACGCTTGAAACCGAAATCGGTCAGCAAGCTGATATATCGTTCTTCTATCTGTCTCATGTTTTTCTCATCTAAACGTTTTATTTGGGTGCAAACCGAATGTATAACAACAAACGTGCTTGATTGTTATGCAAAGATACATCTTTTCAATGACACCTCCAAACATCTCCCTCACATTTCATTCCACGGAATCACACTCTCCCACAGATTATTCCCCATGCGCGTTGACTGCATTATGACTTAGTATAAATTTCACTTAAGAAGTTTAAAAAATCATATTTTACCATATTATTTTCCCGAAATGTCGTGGTATTTCCTAAAAAACAGTACCTTTGCAGTCTTGAATGACAACAAGATATCTCCATGCGGATAAAGAAGAGTGCTTCATGGTTATTTGTCGCACTGGAGAAGATATAAAGACTTTCCAACACTGTTAAGATACTGATACAAAGTCAGATACACATCTTACAGCGTTGACTTGACGAAAAACCGTAAGGAACAAAAGGTGACAGTGGTGACAGTGGTGACAGTAGTTTTTATAAACCCCTTACGCGCGCGGGCAGGAAAACATAATAATTAATTTATAAACTAATTATTACTATATATAATATTATAAAAGTACTGTCACCAGTGTCATACTGTCACCCCTACTAATACTAATCACAACTCCACGAATTACAATACATAAATCCGTGAGTTACGACTCATAAGTCCATGAGTTATGATTCATAAGTCCGTGAGTTATGATTCATAAGTCCATGAGTTACGATCCATAAGTCCATGAGTTGCTCCATGACCCGAAAATATTCCTCCAAAAGGAGTGAGTTTCTCAGATTTAATTTGTATCTTCGCCATGTCATATCAGAGTTTTGCTTGTTTATTTTTGCGACACTAAGATAAGTGAATTCTTCGACATGGCAAAATACTGGGCAACTTTTTGTTGCTCAAGTATTTAAAAGGTTTAAGTTACAATAGTGTTGCGGAATTAAGGAATTAAAGGAATATATGAAAGATATAATAATATTTTTGTTTTCTATTATTTTGTTTAGTTCTTGTATTGCGATAATGCATAAGCCTTTAGGTTATTGGATTCATAATAACACGGAGGACACGTTGCTTATAGATATGACAGAGTCTGATACATTAAGTGGTGGAGCACAATGGTTTTTCTCTCTAACTGACTCATTAATATTAGACAAAGATGACACTGTTTCTGTATGTATTCACGGTAAGAGGAAAAATATTTTTAGATTTTATTACGTCTTGCCATATTCAAAATCAGGTTCAATTTATCCTTTACCTGATATATGCTATTTGTATGTGATAAAGTGGAATCTTTTTAATCGGTATTCCTTAGAAGAAATTCGAGAAAAAGGATTGTATGAGAGACGAATTTTGTCTAAGGGTGATTTTGATGGGCATGTGTATGAATACAGAAAATAAAGATTTTTATAGAAATATACCCAAGTTCAGAATAAGAAATAGTTCATAAAAAGTTGGTAGTCTCATAAATATTTTGAACCTTTATAGGTAAAAATCAATTAGTTACAAAAATATTTAATAGGCGGCAAGAAGGTGATTATTCGTATGAAAGTACAACGTTATAAGTGCAAGAACGCATTTAAACCATTACTAAAATTTAAATATCATGAGCTATAAAAAAATATGAGCATCCTTGTAATAACTTTCACGTTATTATCATGTTTACCTGTATGTGAGAAAACACTTGTCATATTCAAGAATTGCACAAAAGATACTTTAATTATCGGTGTGTCAAACTATGACAACATAGACAGTGTGCATTGTATCATGAATTCGTGTAATGACCTTTCAGACAGCTGTATTGATATTCATGGAATTTCGTTATGGAAGAAAAGAGACTTAATGATAAATAAAGAAATGATAATATTTCCAGATTCGTCATGTATGATTGACGAGATATGTCTATTCCAAAATACAGACACCTGTTATTTTTTTCTAATAAAAATTGCAGATGCAAGAAAAAAATCTTTAAGACAAATCCACGACGATAATTTATATAATAGATGGTATACAACAAAAAAGAATAATTACAAATATGATAGGAAAATAAGATATAAGTAGGTTCAATGGTGGAAAAATGGATTTATAAAATATAGTAGGTCTCCAAACAGAAAGAAAAATGAAAGAATATGGTCTTAAAGGCTTAAACTTTACTAATGTATATGGTTAATTTTTATGGTGCAAATATTGGCTGGAATATAGCGTCGTATAATGAAAATAGGACTAAAATCCGTTGAGACAATGAGTAAAAATATTTATTTTATGAAGATGAAATGCATTTATTTTAAAATTATCAACTATGCTATATGCTATTTATATGCATATATGGTTGAGCATACAAAATATAATATTTTGTATATTTTAAAAAGCAATAATCTCTACTGCAAAAATCGCAAGATTTATTTTAAGAGTAATACATATAAACATAAAATGAAAAGTCAGATGGAATTTTGTGACTTTAGGTTTTCTTTTATGTTTATGTTATGTATGATTCTTCCTTTTTCATTGATAACAGCAAAGTGTTTATCCTTTTATTTTCATAACGGCTTCTTAATATGGCTTATAATACAAACTTTATTTTCGTGTTATATGATGTTTGTGTTAGATGACAATGCTTCAGAATATTTTTCTATATTTTATAGAATTAATATTCTGAAAAAGAAAAGATCTTTTATATGGTCTTTATTAATATTAGAAATATTAGCATGGATGATTTGTATATATCTTTTCATTTAATATTTATCTAAAAATCCCTCATACGGCAAATATCTTATACACTAAGCCGCATGAGGGATTACTATTTCAGTATAAAATCTGACTATTTACTTCTTCACCTTTGTAGCCCAAACGAAATAGACGATGAGCAGGGCGTAAGCTACGAGAGAGACTACCTCTGACCAAGGATTACTCCACCATGAAGTATAGTCGAACTGCACACCACAGAAACGCAACAATGCACTGACAACTCCCATCAAAGCACCACCGGCAATGAATCCGCTGGCAATAAGAGTGCCCTTCTCACCACGAGCCTTATTCGTCTCTACATTCTTTGAACGTGAGGTAACAAACCAGTTGATGGCTCCACCCACGAGCAACGGAGTGTTAAGCTCAAGAGGAATGAACATTCCGAGAGCGAAGGCAAGTGCAGGAATCTTGAAATAGGTAAGCACGATAGCTATCAAAGCGCCAAGGCCATACAGCTCCCATGGAGCACGCACACCATTCATCAACGGGTCGATGACGGCTGCCATAGCGTTTGCCTGAGGAGCAGCAAGCTGACCGCTGGCAAAGCCATAGGTATGGTTGAGCAGCATCATTACGCCACCTACGGTAGCAGCAGAAACGAGAGTGCCGAGGAACTTCCATGTCTCCTGCTTCTTAGGAGTTGTTCCGAGCCAGTAGCCTATCTTGAGGTCGGTGATGAAACCGCCTGCCATCGACAGGGCTGTACAAACCACACCACCCATGATAAGCGCAGCCACCATGCCGCTGGTGCCTTTAAGACCAACAGCTACAAGCACTACGGATGCAAGGATGAGCGTCATGAGCGTCATACCAGACACAGGGTTCGAGCCAACAATGGCGATGGCGTTGGCAGCGACGGTAGTAAAGAGGAAGGCGATGATTGCCACAAGCAGGATGCCTACCACGGCGAAGAGCACGTTGCCCTCCATAACGCCGAACCAGAAGAACAGGAAGGTGGCGATGAGTGTGACGATAGAGCCGATGGCGATTATCTTAAACGATATGTCGCGCTGTGTGCGTACCGTGTCTTCACCTGCCTTCGAGCTGCCTTTCATCTCACTTGCCGCGAGCGATACGGCACTCTTGATGATGCCCCAGGACTTGATGATGCCGATGATACCTGCCATGGCAATACCACCGATACCGATGCTCTTGCCATAGTTCTTGAATATCTCCTCGGCAGACATTGCACCAACGGTCTGTGTGATTTCCGGATTCCAGAGGTTGAGCACCTGGTCGTGGAAGATCAATGACATGCCAGGCACTATTATCCACCATACTGCAAACGAGCCGAGACAGATGATGAAGGCATATTTGAGACCGATGATATAGCCGAGACCGAACACGGCGGCACCGGTGTTTACCTTGAACACGAGCTTTGCCTTCTCGGCAAGCGTCTCGCCAAAGCCCACAACACGGGTCGTGAAGTTCTCGTTCCACCATCCGAAGGTAGCCACGATGAAGTCGTAGAGTCCACCCACAAGTCCGGCAACGAGCAACGGCTTAGCCTGTGCTCCACCCTTCTCTCCGCTTACAAGCACCTGTGTAGTGGCTGTTGCCTCCGGGAAAGGATATTTGCCGTGCATGTCCTTTACGAAATACTTACGGAAAGGAATCATGAACAAGATACCCAATATACCGCCAAGCAGCGATGAGAAGAACACCTTGAAGAACGAAACGCTCATCTCCGGATACTTTGCCTGAAGGATGTAGATGGCAGGCAGAGTGAATATGGCACCTGCAACAATTGTTCCGGAGCAGGCTCCGATACTCTGGATGATGACGTTCTCTCCCAACGCCTTGTTTCTCTTTGCGGCAGTAGACACGCCGACAGCGATGATGGCAATAGGAATGGCAGCCTCAAAGACCTGTCCTACCTTAAGTCCGAGATAGGCGGCAGCGGCAGAGAACAGCATTGCCATGAGAATACCAAAGGTTACTGACCACAGGTTCACTTCGGGATAGACTTTCTGCGGGCTCATCAAAGGCTCGTAGCTCTCTCCCTCTTTCAACTCCCTGAAAGCATTTTCAGGAAGCTGCATGTTTTCGTTGTTTTCCATTTCTTATTATTTAATTTATACTTGTTTCTATATAAGACCAACAAGGTCTGCAATATTCTTATAGCATCTTCACGAGCTCTTCCATTCCAGCCGAAGCTCCTTTTACTATCTGCTGTATATTGTGTGAGCCGCCCGAACGTGTCGGCTTAGGGTCTATCAGATAGACGGGAACGCCCGGCTTCACATATTCTATAAGTCCGGCGGCAGGATAGACATTCAGCGATGTGCCTATTATAACAAAGGTGTCTGCCGTCTGCACCTCCTCTATAGCCGGTTCTATCATCGGCACACTCTCGCCGAAGAAGACGATGAAGGGACGGAGCAAGGAGCCGTCGCCTGCCTTCTCGCCATGGGCAACTGTTATATCGGGTGGCGTGAGCGTCTTTATGAAATGCGAATTATAGGGGTCTCTCGATGAGCATACCTTCATCAGTTCTCCATGCAGATGGATTACTCGCCGTGAGCCAGCCATCTCATGAAGGTTGTCCACATTCTGCGTCACTACGCTTACATCGTAACGCTCCTGCAACTCTGCCACCAGCTCATGGCCGCGGTTTGGCTTTGCATCCACGAGTTTTCCACGCAGCATGTTATAGAAGTCGTTCACATAGTCCGGGTCTGCTTCCCACGCCTCATGGGTTGCCACACGGCTCACCGGATAGTTCTCCCATAGTCCGTCAGCATCACGGAAAGTGCTTAGTCCGCTCTCCGCCGACATTCCAGCACCTGTCAATACAACTATTTTCTTCATACTTTTTAGTTCTTAAAATTCAGAAAATACTTTAACAATGCACAAAATTAGCGTTTTTTCTTCAATACTGTGCACTTAGTCAGATAAAAGTAGTAACTTTGTGCGCTTTTGATAGACTTTCTGAGTAAGAGAGCCGGTATAAGCAATAAGTTAAACTATAAACACATAAAGAAAAGTAATGGACAAAGTAAGCTACGCCCTCGGTTTGGGCATTGGTCAGCAGTTGGCTCAGATGGGTGCAACAGATCTGAATATTGACGATTTTGCAGCAGCAATCAAAGACGTGATAAGCGGCAACGAACTGAAGGTGGCACACAAGGACGCCCAGAACATAGTACGCGATTATTTCCAGAAGCAGGAGGAGCGCATCAACGCTCTGCGTGCCGAGCAGGGAAAGGTGGCAAAGGCTGAGGGTGAAGCATACCTGAAGGAGAACGCAAAGAAGGAAGGTGTTGTCACTCTGCCAAGCGGACTGCAGTATATGGTGCTGAAGGAAGGCAATGGCAAGAAACCGAAGGCTACCGACAAGGTGAAGTGCCACTACGAAGGATTCCTCATCAACGGACAGGTGTTCGACAGCAGCGTACAGCGCGGCGAGCCTGCTGTATTCCCACTCAACCAGGTTATCCCAGGATGGACAGAAGGTCTGCAGCTCATGCAGGAGGGTGCTAAATACCGCTTCTTCATACCTTATATCCTTGCCTATGGCGAGAGCGGAGCAGGTGGCTCTATCCCTCCATTCGCAACACTGATATTCGATGTTGAACTGATTGAGGTAATGTAACAAACGAAGAACAATAAAAAAAACATAACAATGAAAAAAATCACATTACTCGCCGCTGCAGCAATCGTTGCAGCTGGTTTCGCTTCTTGCGGAAAGTCTACTCCAAAGGCTGACCTCAAGACAAATGTTGACTCTCTGAGCTATGCCATCGGTATGGCACAGACACAGGGTCTGAAGGAATACTTAGTAAGCAACCTCGGTGTGGACACAGCCTACATCGACGAGTTCATCAAAGGTCTGAACGAAGGTGCCAATGCCGGTGACGACAAGAAGAAGGCTGCTTACTACGCTGGTATACAGATTGGTCAGCAGATCTCCAACCAGATGGTTCGCGGCATCAACCACGAGCTCTTCGGAGAAGACTCTACAAAGACTATCTCTCTGAAGAACTTCATGGCTGGCTTCATCAGCGGAACAACAGGCAAGAAGGGACTGATGACCGTAGAGCAGGCACAGGAACTGGCACAGCGCAAGATGCAGGAAATCAAAGACGAGGCAATGGAAAAGCAGTATGGCGCCTACAAGAAGCAGAACGAAAGCTTCATTACCAAATACAGCAAGGGTGCTGGCGTGAAGAAGCTCAAGGGTGGCGTTTACTATAAGGTGCTCACAGAGGGTAAGGGCGAAAAGCCGACTACAACATCTACCGTAAAGCTGATGTACGAAGGAAAGACCATCGACGGTAAGGTATTCGACAGCAGCTTCGAGCGCAAAGAGCCTGCAACATTCCCAGTAAGCCAGGTAATCCCAGGATTCACAGAGGCTCTTGTAAACATGCCGGTTGGTAGTACATGGGAGGTTGTGATACCACAGAACCTTGCTTATGGCTCTCGCGACCAGGGCAACATCAAGCCTTTCTCAACTCTTATCTTCAAGATACAGCTCATCGCCATCGAGAAGGAAGAGCCGAAGGCACAGGGACAGCAGATGAGCGCAGAGCAGAAAGCTCAGCTCGAAGCTGCCATCAAGGCTGCACAGGCAAAGCAGAAATAATGAAAGAATCATAATATAACAGGGATTGGGGAAACGATAACGATGCGCTTCTCCAATTCTTGTTTGTGAGACATAGAAAACAATAGTAACTTTACTAAGATGAAAAAGACATTATTGATCGCCCTCGCTGTTATCGTGAGCGGCGCCTTCACAACGGCAAACGCTGAAAAGAAGGGAAAGAAAAACGCGAAGGTGGCTACACCTGTAGAAACAGTAACACTGAAAACATCATCCGACACCCTTAGCTATGCCGCAGGAAAATTCCACACAGAAGGACTCGCTCCTTTCCTGAAGAGCAAATACGGCATCGACAAGAAAGACATGGACGATGTTATCCGTGGCGTTGAGGATATGCTGAATACGGGCTTGAACAACAAATCAAAGGCATATGCCGCCGGCATGCAGATTGCAATGATGGTGGACGAGAACATGATTCCTTTCAGAAAGCAAGAGTTCAAGAGCTACAAAGACTCTATCAACACCGCCCTCTTCAACAAGGGCTTCATCGCTTCGTTGAAGAAAGACAACAGTGTTCTTGCCGACTCCATAGCAAAAAACTACTTCAACAATGCCGTTGAGGACAACAAGAACACCATCAACATGAAGAGAAAGAAGGAGGGTGAAATGTTCCTTATGGAGAACGCTAAGAAGGAAGGCGTTGTCACCCTGCCAGACGGACTCCAGTATAAAATACTTACTGCCGGCACTGGAGCAAAGCCGACAGATGCCGACCGCGTAGTAGTGAAATATGAAGGAAAGACCATCGACGGCAAGGTGTTCGACAGCAGCTACAAGCGTAATCCACAGACCACCACTTTCGGTGTAACACAGGTCATCAAGGGCTGGACCGAGGCTCTGAAGCTTATGTCTGTAGGCAGCAAGTGGGAAGTTTACATCCCTTACAGCCTCGCCTACGGAGAGCGCGGAGCAGGACAGCAAATCAAACCTTACGACGCTCTGATATTTACCGTGGAGCTTGTTGACATCGAAAAGCCGAAGACTAAAACTTCAGAAGCCAAGACCGTGAAAGCCGGTGCTGCCAAGACCAAGACTGCAAAGAAAGCAGTAAGAGGAAAGAGAAAATAACCGGAACAACGACATATTGCCTGTCACACGACAGACATATGTAGAAATAGGTAAGGCTGACGAATTCTTAAAAGGAAACGCCAGCCTTACTTTATGCTTCAACAGCACATCAATAACGCTTATAATGTACTAAAAACATCACCTCTACATAGCAAAATAGGAATAAAACAAGAAAATAATACCAATATGACAAAGAATAAATATTTTTTAATATCAATTTGTTGCGTATGTAATAAAAAACTCCTACTTTTGCTTACTCTTTGTACAACTAATGCCATCTTTACCCTAAATTAATACACGAAATCAGATGACAAACGTCAGAGAGAACGGAAAAACGGAAACAATTTAAGCATAAAGATAAATACAAAATACAATATGGAAAAGATAGATAGACTTGATAAAAAGATACTGAGTATCTTATCGAGAAATGCACGTATGCCATTCAAAGACGTGGCTGCAGAGTGTAACGTTTCACGTGCTGCCATCCACCAGCGCGTACAGCATCTTACAGAAGACGGAGTAATAACAGGAAGCAAATTCGATGTAGACCCCAAGAGCCTCGGATTCTCTACTTGTACTTACGTGGGAATAACACTCGAAAAGGGAAGCATGTACAAATCGGTTGTAGAACAACTGGAACACATTCCGGAAATCGTAGAGTGCCACTTCACCACCGGTCCGTATACCATGCTCGTAAAGCTATATGCAAAGGACAACGAACAGCTGATGGACTTGCTGAACAACCAGATGCAGCAGATTCCTGGAGTGGTGGCTACAGAGACTCTCATCTCGCTCGAACAGAGCATAAAGAGAGAGATTCCTATTGCCTCAAAGAGTGTTGTCGCAGCTAAGAGAAGAAGAGCTGCCAAGGTCGTAGAAGACGACGATATCGAATAAAAGCAATTGAACAGTATAACAAATAAACAGGATTACAAGACGTGGAACCATTTGACTTCCAGTCGCATCTAAACGGCATATACAAAACTTTTCCGGAGGCAAAACGGAAACCGCTGATAGGCATCACGGGGAACTTTGCCTCCGGTAATGCTACCCTTGCTGAACCATATTACATGGCAGTTGTAAGGGCAGGAGGAGTGCCGGTGATTATTCCACCGGTGAATGATACCGACGCTATCATCAACACTCTTGATAACATCGACGGACTGCTGCTGTCGGGAGGGGGAGACTTCAACCCCCTGTGGTGCGGAGAGGAACCTGTGCCGGAACTGCACGGCATAAACTCACACCGCGACCTGCCGGAACTGCTCACCGTACAGCTTGCATATAACAGACAGATTCCGATGCTCGGCATCTGTAGAGGTATACAAACCTTAGCAATGGCACTGGGCGGAAAGGTAAGACAGGACATCGACGCTGCCGGAGCCGACAACATAGAATACAAGACTGAAAACAGAGTAAAACACGATCAGAACACGGAATGGAGAGGGGAACCGACACATTCGGTGGAGATTGACGCCAACTCTATACTGTATTCTATCTACAACAAACAGAAAATCTATGTCAACTCTGTCCATCACCAGGCGGTTGGCAGCTGCGGACGGAGAATGAACATCTCGGCATACGCTCCGGACGGAGTGATTGAAGCCATTGAAAGCAGCGAATATAAATCTATCCTCGGCGTGCAATGGCATCCGGAATGGCTCGACGACGGACTGCCGCTTTTCAAGTGGCTCGTGGAAAGAGCTGAAGAGTTCAGCGAGGCAAAGGAACTGCACAACCGCTTCGTAATCCTCGACTCACATTGCGACACTCCGATGTTCTTCCCAGAAGGCATACGCTTTGACTGGAGAGACAACAGAATATTGGTAGACCTGCATAAGATGACCGACGGCAGACAAAACGCAGTAACCATGGCGGCTTATCTGCCACAGCCGAAACCGGGACAACAGTTCAAGGACATAGCTCCCTTTAAAGTGGACACCGCTACGGAATATGCCAACCTTATCTTCGACAAGATTGAAGATATAGTAATGAAGAACAACAAGGTTGTCTCTATTGCAAGAACACCTGCCGACATATACAACGACAAGAGACAAGGACGGAAGTCCATAATGCTTGGAATAGAAAACGGACTGGCTCTGGGCAACGACCTGTCCAATGTGGAGCACTTTGCAAAACGTGGTGTGGTATATATCACTCTCTGCCACAATGGCGACAACGACATCTGCGACAGCGCTAAGCGAAGCGAGGCAACCAACGACGGAGTGAGCGACTTCGGAGCTGACGTGATAAGGGAGATGAACCGCTGCGGCATAATGGTGGACTTGAGCCATGCCGGAGAGAAGAGCTTCTATGACGCCCTTGACATCAGCAGCACACCTATCGTATGTAGCCATAGCAACAGCAAGGCTTTGTGCGACGTGCCACGAAACCTGACCGACGACCAGCTGGCGGCTCTTGCCAAGAAGGGAGGCGTGGCACAGATTACGCTCTACGACGGCTTCCTAAGAAACGACGACAACGAGGCAAGCATCATGGATGCCATAGACCATCTCGACCATGCCGTTGACATCATGGGCATCGACCATGTGGGTATCGGTACCGACTTCGATGGTGATGGAGGGGTGTGTGGCATTGCCGATTCCTCGGAACTGATAAACTTTACCATCCAACTGCTCAGACGCAGATATTCACACAGTGACATTGAGAAGATCTGGGGTGGTAACTGGCTGAGGGTAATGTCTCTCGTACAAAACAGCAGAATAAAGTAAACCGGTTCCAGAAGAGCTACTCCAAAGGCTGACAACGAAAAAAAATGTAGAAACTGAAGAAATGAAAAGAATTTATATAATGTCGTTACTTGCTGCTGGCATCATCTCGATGTGCTGCTCATGCAAGAGCACAAAGAAAGCAGACAACGACACAGAGACAATGGTTGCTGTAGGACCTGAGTTCAATGCCGACTCCGCTTATCTCTTCTGTGAGAAGCAGTGTGACTTCGGACCAAGAACGATGAACAGCGACGCACATGACAAATGCGGTGCATGGATAGTGGACAAGTTCAAGCAATACGGATGCTCCGTCATTGAGCAGAAAGCTGACCTGAAGGCTTACGACGGGACAATGCTTAAAAGCAATAATATCATTGCAAGCTACAAGCCGGAACAAACTACCCGCATCCTGCTCTGTGCACACTGGGACTGTCGTCCATGGGCAGACAATGACCCGGACAGCACAAACTGGCGCAAGCCTGTGATGGGTGCCAACGACGGTGCAAGCGGCATTGCCGTGATGCTGGAGATTGCAAGACAACTGCAAAAGAGCGACTCGCTGAACATCGGAGTGGACTTTGTATGCTTTGACGCTGAAGACTGGGGCATTCCGCAATGGAGCGACGCTGAAGACAATGGCGACTCATGGGCTCTCGGCGCACAATACTGGGCAGAGAACCCACATAAGGCAGGATATGAAGCACGCTTCGGCATCCTGCTTGACATGGTTGGCGGAACAGGAGCACGATTCTATCAGGAAGGTATGTCGAAACAGTATGCGCAACCTATCGTAAACAAGATATGGACTGCGGCACGCGCTGCCGGATATGAATCACTGTTCCCTAACGAACAGGGAGGATATGTCACTGACGACCATATACCGGTAAACCAGAAGACGAAGATTCCTACAGCGGACATCATCGCTTTCTATCCGAACTGCCAGCAAAGCTCATTCGGACCTACATGGCACACCGTCAATGACACAATGGAGAATATAGACAGGAATATCCTGAAGGCTGTTGGACAGACCGTCATCCAGGTCCTGTTTTCCGAGAAATAATACACACATTAATTAAAATAAACAACAAAAGATTATGGATACACAGAAAAAAGCATTCGCTTCGAAACTTCTGAAAGTTAAAGCAATCAAATTGCAACCAGAGAACCCGTTCACATGGGCTTCAGGATGGAAATCTCCTTTCTATTGCGACAACCGCAAGACTTTGTCTTATCCTGAACTGCGCAACTACGTGAAACTGGAACTCGTACACGCTGTTCTTGAGAACTTCCCTGAGGCAGAGGCTGTTGCCGGTGTGGCAACAGGTGCTATTGCACAGGGCGCACTGGTGGCTGACGAACTGAACCTGCCTTTCGTATACGTCAGAAGCAAACCAAAAGACCATGGTCTGGAGAACCTCATAGAGGGAGAGTTGAAACCAGGAATGAAGGTGGTTGTAATTGAAGACCTTATCTCTACCGGCGGTTCATCACTGAAGGCAGTAGAGGCTATACGCAAGAACTGCTGTGAGGTTATCGGTATGGTCGCTTCATACACCTACGGCTTCGATGTTGCAAAGAAAGCCTTCGAGGATGCTAACGTGAAGCTCGTTACTCTTACTGACTACGAGCACGTAGTGGCAGAGGCTCAGGAGATTGGATACATTAACCCCGAGGATGTTGAATTGCTTCACGACTGGCGCAAGGATCCTGCAAACTGGAAGAAATAATGAGTAAGTTTGAAAGTGGAATAAAGCATATACCCCATCCTCAGACTGCTGTTTACAATGTCCTCAGCGACCTGAGCAACCTTGACAAGGTGAAAGACAAGCTGCCGGAGGATAAGATTAAAGATCTTTCGTTCGACAGTGACAGTCTTACCATCGGTGCTCCTATGGGCAGCGTATCAATGAGGATTATCGAGAGAGAGGAACCGAAATGCATAAAGTTTGCAACGGAGAAATCTCCTATCGCAGCAAACTTGTGGATTCAGATTGTTCCGGAAGGGGAAGATGCATGCAAGATGAAGCTGACGATAAAGGCTGACATTAATCCTTTTATAAAGGGTATGGTGTCTAAACCGCTACAGGAGGGACTGGAGAAGATTGCCGACGTGTTGGCAATGATTCCATACAACAACATCTAAGCAAAATAAAATTTTATACAATACATGGCAAGTATTATTTAACTTGCTTTCGGTAAACGAGTTGACAAGAAAGACTTATAATCTTTGTCAACTCGTATACTATCTAAAAACATACAAACATGAATAAACTTTGGGAGAAGGACTTTGAGGTAAACAAGGAAATAGAACGCTTTACGGTAGGAAAAGACCGCGAAATGGATTTATACCTCGCAAAATATGATGTGCTCGGCTCTATGGCACACACTACGATGCTGGAATCTATCGGACTGCTCGGAAAAGACGAACTGAACCAGATTCTCGCTGAACTGAAACATATATATAAGGTATGTGAAGAGGGAAAGTTCGTTATAGAGGACGGAGTAGAAGATGTTCACTCCCAAGTGGAACTCATGCTGACAAGGAAACTGGGAGATACAGGAAAGAAGATTCATAGCGGACGCTCACGCAACGACCAAGTGCTTGTGGACCTGAAACTGCGTTGCCGCCATGACATAAAGGACATCGTGGAAAGCGTGAAGACTCTCTTTGACGAGCTGATAGAAAAAAGCGAACAATATAAAGAGGTGCTCATGCCGGGATATACTCATCTGCAGATTGCCATGCCAAGCTCGTTCGGACTATGGTTCGGAGCATACGCAGAGAGTCTGACCGATGATATGCTCTTCCTGCAGGCTGCCTACAGAATGACTAACCGTAACCCTCTCGGGTCGGCTGCCGGATACGGTAGTTCTTTCCCTCTCGACAGGGAAATGACAACTCGTCTGCTGGGCTTCGACTCCATGGACTACAATGTGGTATATGCACAGATGGGACGAGGAAAGATGGAAAGAAACGTGGCGTTCTCACTTGCTTCTGTGGCAGGAACCGTAGCAAAGATGGCGTTCGACGCCTGTATGTTCAACAGTCAGAACTTCTCATTCGTGAGACTTCCTAAGGAATGCACAACAGGCAGCAGCATAATGCCACACAAAAAGAATCCTGACGTGTTTGAACTCATCAGAGCAAAGTGCAACAAGATACAGGCTCTGCCACAGCAGATTACACTTGTCATGAACAACCTGCCATGCGGATATTTCCGTGACCTGCAGATTATAAAAGAGGTGTTCCTGCCTGCCTTTGACGAACTGAAAGACTGTCTGCAGATGGCTGCATATATAATAAACAAGATTGAGGTGAACGAACATATCCTCGACAACCCGATGTATGACCCTATCTTCTCTGTGGAAGAAGTAAATAGACTCGCTGCCGACGGCATGCCGTTCAGAGACGCCTACAAGAAGGTGGGACTGGAAATTGAAGCAGGAGAATTCATACCTGACAGAAATATCCGTCATACCCATGCCGGAAGCATCGGTAACCTCTGCAACGACCGCATCAAGACGATGATGGAGAATATTATCTCGGAATTCGGATTCTACAAAATGGAACAGGCAGAAAATACATTATTGGGAAAATGAAACACAATATTATGAGTAAGATAAGATACACAGCATTATCAATAGCACTAATGCTCACACTTCTGTTTTCGGCATGCGCCGACTCAGAGTTCAGCAGATACAGATGCTATCTGATGATCAACAACAACATCCTGAAGGACATTACCTTAGCAAGCGCCATGAACGCCGCTGCGCCAGGTATCTTCTGTCGTATCTCCATGGAGGGGACAGCAAGATTCAAGTTTGAGTCCAACCAAGGCGGCACCCCTACGTATGGCGTAATGACAGCCATTGACAAAAATTCAAAATGGATGATTGGTGTATACAATGGCATTATCGTGGGCTACGGAAACGACCAGAAGTTCCATGCCTACGACAATCAATGTAAGAACTGCTACGAGAGTTCCGGTCTTACACGATATGCACTCACTATGAATACCGACGGCACTGCCGTATGCAAAAGCTGCCACCGTGTTTACGACTTGAACAACAACGGTAATATAACAAAGGGAGACAAGGGGGACGGTCTCATAAGATACCGCACCAATGCCAACCCTGTTCCATACGGAGTCTTATCGGTCAACAACTAAGAAAGTCTACCCTTTGTTACCGATAACAGAATCTTTCCAAACACCTATTTATCATAATAAAATCAAACAACATGCAATGTAAAAGGTGTTAATTGACATTTAGTCGTTAAATTCTGTAAATAAGTTTGGGCATTCGGATAAATACGTATATATTTGCACTACTCTTTGCGGAAATAGCTCAGTTGGTAGAGCACAACCTTGCCAAGGTTGGGGTCGCGGGTCCGAGTCCCGTTTTCCGCTCCAACTCTAACGTTTACCATGCCGCAATGGTGGAATTGGTAGACACGAGGGACTTAAAATCCCTTGGCCAGTAATGGCTGTGCGGGTTCGAGTCCCGCTCGCGGCACTCCTCCCTTAAAATTTTTCTTATGAAAAAATTTGCATACATCATATTTCTTATTTCATCGATTTTACTAACATCATGTGGTGTCAGTAGTGGTCACTTTAAACTTGAGGGCAAATTTTTAAACATGAATCAAGGTGAATTTTATGTTTATAGCACAGATGGCGGCATAGAAGGCGTGGATACCATCAAAGTTGTAGGCGGTAGATTCACATACGAGATGCCCTGCAATGACGATTGTACGCTGATGATCGTTTTCCCAAATTTCTCTGAGCAACCTATCTTCGCTGAATCAGGAGAATCAGTGGAGCTGAAAGGCGATGCTTCCCACTTGAAGGAAATGGAGGTAAAGGGTACCAAGAACAATGAATTGATGACCAAATTCCGCAAATCGATTCTTGGCAATACTCCTCCACAGGAAAAGAAACAGGCTGAACTCTTCATAGAAGACAATACAAAGTCGGTAGTAAGCCTCTTTCTCATCAAGAAATACTTCATTGCCACACCTCAACCAGATTACAAAAAAGCTCTCTCTCTCCTTACTCTGTTGGAGAAAGAACAGCCAAAGAATATTCAGGTAGGCAAACTGAAGCAGCAGATTTCAGCTATGAAAGATGCAGGAGTTGGTGCCAAATTACCAACTTTCACTTCATACGACACTAAAGGAAAGCTCATCTCCAGTACAGAACTGATCAGTTCACCTGTCGCTGTCATCTACACCTGGGCTACATTCAATTATGATAGTCAGGACATACAGAGAGAGTTGAAGAAGCGCCAGCGCTCATCACAAGGCAAACTCAAGCTGATAGGCTTCTGCCTGGATGCAAGCAAGAGCAGCTGCCAGGAAAATATGAAGCGCGACTCTATCAACTCGGCTGTAGTATGCAATGGAGAAATGCTGGAAGACAAGACTTTGAAGAAGTTGGGACTCACTTCGATGCCCGACAACATCATACTTCAAAACGGAAAAATAACAGCCCGAGGCCTTAACAAGCAAGATCTATACAATAAACTAGACCAACTGCTGAGATAATACCGCGAGCTCTAACCTTCTAAAAAAGAGCTTATGTTAGTAAAAACCTATTGTGCAGCAGTCAACGGACTGGAAGTCACGACTGTAACTGTAGAAGTCAGCCTCAACACAGGCGTAATGTATCACCTTACGGGCTTAGGCGACGAGGCGGTGAGGGAAAGCCGTAACCGCATCGCAGCAGCCATGCAGTATAGCGGCTATAAATTTCCAATAGCCGACATTACTATTAACCTGGCCCCCGCCAATCTGCGCAAGGAGGGCAGCAGTTTCGACCTTCCTCTAGCCATCGGCATTTTAGGCGCCAATGGCAACATCCCTGAAAATCATCTCAAAGAATATATGATGGTGGGCGAATTGAGCCTTGACGGCACATTGCAGCCTATCAAGGGAGCTCTACCTATCGCCATCAGGGCAAGGTCAGAACACTACAAAGGTCTGATTGTACCAGAACAGAACGCACGGGAAGCTGCCGTTGTGAACAATCTGGAGGTTTATGGAATGAAAAACCTCTTTGATGTTATTCAGTTTCTTGGCGACAAATCATCTCCTACCCCAACCATTGTGGACACCCGCAAGGAGTTTTACGAGAACCAGGTTCATTGTGACTACGACTACGCAGATGTAAAGGGCCAGGAAAACGTAAAGCGTGCTTTGGAAGTAGCCGCTGCCGGCGGTCACAATCTCATCATGGTAGGTCCTCCCGGCTCGGGAAAATCCATGATGGCAAAACGACTCCCATCCATACTTCCACCCCTTACTCTCTCAGAAAGCCTGGAAACTACCCAGATACATTCTATAGCAGGCAAATTAGCCAAGAACGTATCCCTCATAGCCCAGCGCCCTTTCAGAGCGCCTCACCATACCATCTCGCAAGTAGCATTGGTAGGCGGAGGAACTTCTCCACAACCCGGCGAAATATCTCTTGCCCATAATGGCGTGCTCTTCTGTGACGAATTGCCAGAGTTCAACAAAACCACCCTGGAAGTTTTGCGTCAGCCTCTGGAAGATCGCCACATCAACATCAGCAGAGCAAAATACACCATCGATTATCCTTGCTCCTTCATGTTTGTAGCAAGCATGAACCCATGTCCTTGCGGTTACTATGGCGACCCTACCCACCGCTGTGTCTGCACACCAGGTCAGATCCAAAGATACATGAACAAGATTTCCGGTCCGCTACTCGACCGTATCGATATCCAGTGCGAAATCAGTCCAGTACCTTTCAAGGACATTTCTAAGGCAGCCCCAGGAGAGCCAAGTGCCAAAATCAGAGAAAGAGTAATCAGAGCCCGAGAGATTCAGGCAGAAAGATTCAAGGATTTCAAAGGAATACACTGTAATGCTCAGATGACGGAGCGTATGATTCACCAATTTGCGGAACCAACAGATGAAGGAATCAATCTCCTCAGAATGGCGATGGAGAAGCTATCCCTTTCTGCACGTGCCTACAACCGTATCTTAAAAGTTGCCCGTACCATTGCCGACCTTGCCGGAAGTCAGCAGATAGAACCTCAACACCTGGCTGAAGCTATCGGATATCGGACACTAGATAGGGGAGATTGGGCAGAAAGAGGACATCTCTAAGACAATTATCTGCCAGAACACATAAGAAAATCGTCCAAAGAAGGGGTATTTTTTATTGTATAGGGGGTGTGTCATAAGTCTATGGCGCACCCTTTTCGTTTTTCTCCTTTTCCCAGATACGGAATTGAAAAAAACGTTTTTATTTACAACAAA
>ERZ791617.250-NODE-250-length-40328-cov-3.29774_pt1 | contig 40328 bp, 31 predicted proteins | sample MGYA00510272_ERZ791617 | MGnify/ENA primary metagenome ERZ791617 (study PRJEB30046, sample SAMN00715200) | human gut metagenome | study: EMG produced TPA metagenomics assembly of the A metagenome-wide association study of gut microbiota in type 2...
CGGCTTCTTGGAGGTAACCACCGCCAGCTTAATGCCCTGCGCCTTCAGCTGCTCCAGTGTTTCCTTCACGCCAGGGATAGAACGAATCATATCATCGTGATGCGCGTTATTATATTCTCTGTAAGCGTCGCGCATAGTCTCCACCAGCTCCGGCTTACCGGAAAGCGCAATCATTGCCTCCGGCAACGGCAGGCCGAAGGTAGCGACAATCTTCTCGCGCTCCGGAGTAAAGCCAAGCACCTCCCGGCAGGTGTGCTCAAAGGTGGCAATAATCAAATCTATGGTATTGGCAATAGTGCCGTCAAAATCAAAAAGTATTCCCTTAATCTGCATCTTCATATCCTCTCCGCTCTTTTAGCTCATCTTCATAAAATTTGCATAAGCACAATAAATTTATTATATCATGTTTACCTGCCTTTGCGCACTAAAAAAGCACTCCCGCTTACGCAGAAGTGCTTATAAAGCTTATTTTTCGTCCTTTTTCGCAAAGACTACTTCCTTAGGACCGTCGTTTACTGCGTCCTCGGGAATAATTACATCGTCGAAGCTGATGCCGCGGGTATGCAGCGTATGGCTCCACTCATGGTCATGGCGATGCCACCAGCCAAGGGCTGTAATAGGAATCCAGCTGTAAATAAACAGCGGATAAAGCAGCAGATACATCCAGGACTTGAAGGAAGCGCGGATTTTCCACAGTACCGCTACCGGGAAAATATACTGGCCGATACCAACCAGAGTCCAAACCTCTACCGGAATAATGGTATACAGGATATTGGTGTAGAACGGATAGAAGTTATAAATATAGCTGCAAAGCACAAAGAACGTGGAAATCATCAGGAAGTACGGCTGAATGAGGTTCACAGAGCAGTCCAGCATGACGATATTGCGTGTCTTGATTGCTTTTTTGATCATCGGGATGAGATAGCGGTCCGCAACGTCAAAGTGGCCCTGCGACCAACGCTTACGCTGGTTCCAGGTCTGCTTGAAGGTCAGCGGCTTTTCATCATAAATGATTGCATCATGCGCCCAGGTTGTAGGAATGCCTTCCATCATTGCCTGAATGGTGAACTCCATATCCTCGGTCAGGCAGGTTGCACGCCAGCCGTAACGCTTCAGCACCTCGGTGTCAAAGCACATGCCGGTACCGCCAAGGCAGCAGGAAAGGCCCATGTTGTACTTTGCCAGGCTCCATACATGGTTAACAATCCAGAAGGAAATTGCAAATACGCCGCTTACCCAGGTATCAGTCGGGTTTTTGGCATCCATATAGCCTTGGATAATGCGTTCGCCGTTGCACAGACGGCTGTTCATCTCCTGCAGGAAGTTGGGATGCACCAAGTTATCGGCATCGAAAACGCAAACCGCATCATATTTCTTATCCAGCTTGAACAGTCTGTCGAACATCCACGCGAGGGCAAAGCCCTTGCCCTTACCGGTTTCGCTGAAGCGCTCATGCACCAGCGCGCCGGCCTTGCGTGCAACCTCCGCGGTTTTGTCCGAGCAGTTGTCCGCAACAACATAGATATCATATAAAGCGTCATTGTAATTCAGACGGCGCAGGTTATCTACTAATTGAGCAATAACACGTTCCTCGTTATGCGCGCAGGCAATCAAGGCAAAGGTTTTGCTTTCATTATATATCTTAACTTCCTTCTTCTTGCCGAACAGGCCGAACCAAGAAACAAAAAAATAGTAGAGCGTAAAAAATATAATCAATAGCTGCAAAGGTATCATGATTATATCAAAAGCTGTATACATCAAAAATCTCCTTTACTCCCCTAACGGCAAATTATTTGTTCTTACCTGTAAGAGCACGGTAAACATGGTTTACAATGCCTGCCAGCGTATAGGTGAACATTGCTACAAACGGCCACGCACCGGGACGCTCGTACAGCATTACGGCACCGACAATTACGGCAATGATTACAGGCAGGCGATACATAGGATTGCCCTTGCCCTTGAAATCCGGGAATTTAACCTCGCTGTACATGATGCAGGCAATTACCAGAGTAACTGCTGCCAGCACAGCCGGAGCAAACTGATAACCGGAAACAACATATGTTGCCAAGAAGCAGGCACCAGCCGGAATAGGCATGCCCTGGAAATAACCGTGTACAACACCGGTGTTGCAGTTGAAGCGTGCCAGACGCAGGCAGCCGCCAACAGCAAAGAGTGCAGCAATAACCTGACCTACAAGGCCCAAATCCTGCAGACCATACATATAAATCATGATGGCAGGCGCAACGCCGAAGGAGCACATGTCGCAAAGAGAATCCATCTCTTTGCCGAAGTCACCGCCGCCAACGCCGAGAGCGCGGGCAGCACGGCCATCCATAGAGTCAAAAAGTACAGCGATTACGATGAAAACGGGGGCAAGGAAGAAATCACCCTCGATAGTTTTAAAGATAGACAGCACACCGAAAATAAGGCTCGCAGAGCTGATGCTGTTCGGAATCAGACGACGCCAGTTCATTGTTCTTTAACCCTCCCCACTACGGTAATACCGCCAACAACCTTATCACCCTTCTTAACGGTGATTTCAACATTTCTGGGCACAACCAGCTCCGTGCTGGAGCCGAATTTGATCATGCCGTAGGTTTCGCCCTGTTGGAGCTTGGTGCCTACAGTTACCCAGGAAACGATGCGGCGTGCCAGCAGACCAGCAATCTGGATTACCAGGAAGCGCATACGGCCGTTATCCATACCGATAGCATGACGCTCGTTTTCAAAGGAAGCGTTTTTCTCATACGCAGGCACGAACTGACCGCAGGTATAGCGCTGATATTTGATTTCGCCATCGAGCGGCGCACGATTGGTGTGCACGTTGAATACGGAAAGGAAGATAGTTACCTTAATCGCAGGCTCGTTGAGATATTCATCATCAAAAATTTCATCTACGCCCATTACCGTACCGTCTGCAGGCGAATACAGGATGTTGGGATCATAAGGCGTAACGCGGTGAAAATCGCGGAAGAAGTAGGCAAAGTATAACGCCAGCACTACGGGGATTACGGCCCACACAGCGCCGAAGAAATAATATACTATTGCAGCCAACAACAAAGAAACACCAACATAAATATAACCATCTTTTACAATAAACATATAAAGCCTCGCTTTCCTGCGAATATTTCTTTTAATCTAAAACTTCATATCAGCAAACAACCTTGAACTGACTGTGCAGTCTGTTTTTTCGCAGACATAAAAAGTGATGGAATGCTACTTCCATCACTTTATTATAATACACCAACCTGCTTTTGTCTACATAAGTGTAAAATTCTTAGCACTTTCGGCAAGCACAGTATTTTTCAGTCTATATCAGAACTTGGATGCCATTACCTTGATAACAAACTTAGGCAGAGCCATCATACGCATAAAACGGCTGGGCTGCTTGTACAGGCGGAAGGCCCATTCCAAGGAAGCATCCTGCATCCATTTCGGTGCGCGCTCCATTTTGCCGGCGAGTACGTCAAAGCTGCCGCCGATGCCCATCAGAATTTTTGCGTTCAGCTCCGCGCGGTGTGCCACCAGCCATTTTTCCTGCTTGGGTGCGCCCAAGGCAACGAAAAGCATGTCTGCGCCGCTGGCGTTGATATCCGCAATAATCTGCGGCACATCTTCATCCTTAAAGTAACCGTTGTGGCAGCCTACTACCTGTACGCCCGGATAAAGCTCCTCGGCCTTCGCCTTCGCAGCTTCAGCAATTCCCGGACTGCCGCCGAAGAAGTATGCCTTGTAGCCCTTGTGCGCCGATAAATCCAAAAGCTCGTTGTACAGGTCAAAGCCTGCTACACGCTCCGGCACCTTGTAGCCAAGGTGTCTGCCTGCCCACACGGCACCGGCACCGTCAGGCAGCACCAGCTCCGCATCCTCGCAGATTATTTTTTTGTATTCTGCGTTTTCCTGGCACATCATGATGATTTCGGCATTTGCGGTAACAACAAAAGTCTGCTCCTTGGCGAGCATTCTTTCTTCAAGCGTTTTCACTGCCTCCTGCATAGTCATTGCGTGTATAGGCACGCCTAATATTTTAATTGCTTGTATCATTATAAGTCACCTCATTCGTTATGCGTCATTACACGCTAAAAATTTTTCAAAGTGATTTTGATAAGGGAACCATTATAATTCCAGCAAAATTAGCTTTGATATTTCTCAAGATTGTCCATTATTTTTTTAATTATATCATCAAATTGAAAATCAAATTCTTCCTTCTTTATTTTAAACTCAAAACCACTTACAGTATTACCAAATGATTTAGTTTTCTTATCTCTTTCAGGCATTCTTATTCTATATAACAATTTTTCATCATCATATGTTATTCCAATAACATAATGTGCACTAAAGAACTTATTCCAAGTTTTATATTTTGTAAGTTTAAAAAAATTGCACTTTTCTATATCTCTCTTATACTCTGATAAGCTTAAAGCAATTGCATCTTCAACCGACTTTTTCAAATGTGACAGGTTCTTTACGTTTATCAACTCTTTCATAGCTTCGCCAAAGCCTATTGAGTTGATATGATATACTAATACAGAGATTTGAAAAGTATCACGCTCAATATATATATCTAATAATCCTAACATAATTATAAATCCACCTTTCTGCGAAAGGCACCAATGCGGTTATGAAACTACCTGTTACCTTTCTTTTTTTATATTTCCCTGTTATATTAGTTTTGTAAAACTGACGAACTACAGAACACGTGGAGGTGAGTGGCGGAAGATTACTCTTTACCCCGCATCATTATATGTTGTCGGTTGTCCGTATAGGCATCAATGATTGGCGCATACCGTAGCCCGTAAACTTATCTCTTCAGAAGTCGACTCGATTTTTGCCGGATGACCAGTTAATTGTCAGTTTTACAACTATACTATTTCAGGGAGGTTTTATTGTTTGTTTAAAATTTTTCGTAAGAACTGTTGCGGACTTGATGTCCATAAGACTTGGATTTATGCCTGTATCGGTATTACAGACAACAATGGCAGAACTGAATATAAACAAACTCGTTTCTCTTCCTTTTCCAAAGGATTGAAGGAACTGCTTAATTGGCTTGTTAAATACGACTGCTTTGATGTCTGCATGAAATCTACAGGTAAATACTGGATTCCTGTTTTTAATATCTTAGAAAAGGATTGCAAAGTTGTTCTTGCACACCCTAAATATACTAAGCCACAAAAGGGTAACAAGACTGACCGCAAGGATGCTAAATGGATTTGTGATTTATTTGCTTGCGATATGATAAAGCCTAGCTTTATTCCGCCTGCATCTATCCGTCATCTGCGAGATTTGGTAAGATACCGTTTCAAGCTCAACAATATGCTTTCCGGTGAGAAGAATCGTGCCCAAAACTGTCTTACTGTCTCCAATCTCAAGCTTGATGACGTTTTTTCTGATGTTTTCGGAAAAACTTCTATGGCTATTACCAATTATATTCTTGAACATCCCGGCGAAACTTTTGATGTTGCTCCATTCGTTACCAAGCGCTGTAAAGCACCTGTATCTGAAATTCAGGCCGCTGTTGATGGTGCTATATCTCAAGAACAGGCTGTTAAGCACTTGTCTAAACCACATTGAGCAGCTTACAGAATCTAAAGAAAAAATAACACAGGAAATCCTTCGTGTAGCCGAACCTTATTCCGAAGCCTTAAATCTCTTACAAACTGTTCCCGGTTTAGGAAAGAACCGTATTACAGCTATCTCAATACTTTCCGAAATAGGAGCATATATGTCTGTGTTCCCAACAGCCAAACATCTCGCTTCCTGGGCAGGATGCTGTCCTCGTAATGATGAAAGTGCTCGCAAAATAAAATCCACTAGGATTTCCCGTGCTGGTTCTTATTTTAAACCAATATTGGTGCAAATTGCAAACGCTTTATTAAAATCTAAGGAACATCCTGAGTTCGGAGAACGCTACAGAAGGATTAAGGCTCGCAGATGACACAAGAAAGCTATTATAGCCATTTGCAGAATGTTGCTCACATCTATCTGCCACATACTCAAAAAACATGTACCATATTCTGCTAAAGGTTTTGTTGAACAACGCCAAGTAAAGCCTTCCAAAAAAACTTTCTCTTTCACAGGCATTACATTTGCTCAAAGAACGTGGCTATATTATTGATATGCCTTTACGTGAATAAAGTTGGCTACTAAAATATTGTTTTTTGACCACCGCGAGATGGTCTGTTTGCTATGTAATAATTCAAGTCACTGCTTGACTGGGGGTTGTTTCAAACTTATACCTACTCTATTATAGTTATTTTTATTCTTATATTTTTGCTTTCAGCATATTGTATTGCTTCATCTAGTCCTCTTTTTTGGTCTTGTGAAATCTTAATTTTAGGAATAGCAACTTCTAATTCTTTGTAATCATATACTTCTTTAGAAACAACAGTTCCTTGCCAAGCTCTTTCTGTAAACCTATCCAATGTATCTATATTTTTGACCAAAGTATTATATATCCCCCTACCAGTTTGATAAGTATCTGCAGTTAAGTCCATACTTTTTATACTAGTGATAGTTCTACCATTTAACTTATCAATAACAGGGAAATTATAGCCTAGACTATTCCCCAACGCCTTATCTATAATTTGTCCTCTTTTAAACGCCCCCTTTTCCCATAGGCTATCACCTATATACACAATATCATTAGATAGTTTAGTAGTCGATATACTCTTAGCTGTGTACTTTTCTAAACTAGAAACAATCTTGCCTACTCTAGGAAATTTAGTTAATATTTTGCTAGTCCCAGAAGCAACACATAAAGAAGCTATATCAACACTAATACGACCTAACTCGTAACCTGTTTCTTCTGCTGTACCATTTTCAAATTTATCCAACCTCTCGTTGAATACATCTATAAATTGCTCTTTTATTTCATTCGCTAAACTAGGTTCTTCATATACAGCTTGCAAGAATTGATACATTTCATTAAGAGTACCAAGAGGATCTGAAACAATAGCAGATATATCTTCTATTTCTTCAATACCTCTATCTTTTAATCCTTCTCCATATCCATTTAATACACGTTTAGGATTAAATATTATATCTGCTACCTCATTGTTCTTCGTCCCACTTGCAGCAACACTTCCACCTGCTTGGGGATTACCAGATACAAATTCAGCCACAACTGCTCCTAATGCTGCACTTACCCATTGCATTTTATCAGGATCATAATTAGCCGCTTTTTTAACTTCTTCAATAACCAGCTTATTAATTCCAGCAGCAGTTGCACCAGCAAGAAAATCTCCCCCAGTAAGCTTACTCATAATCCCGCCAACAACTGCATGATAAAGAGGTTTCTGTTCGTTGCTACCATCCATGTAGTGAATCTCATTATACGCCAATTCGCCAAACAAATTAGCTAATTCCTGGCGTTCCTCAATTTTTGTCTTATCAAAAATCTCACCAAGCTTATTAAGGCTGTTTGCATTATCACGATTCAGCTTATTGATATCCTGCTTCTGATTATCTTTATCACGAATTTCAATTGTACCTTTGCTAATTGTGGCTTTCGTTGTGCTTTCAGACTCTCCACTTGCAGGAATACTACAATCATCACCAATACATTACCCTAGCAAAAACGTAAAGAAGTATTAACAATACTAAATATACAGTTGATATATATCGAAACATAATTTTATTTTTATATTTTTCGTGTTTTGAGGAAGCAACAAGAAACATACATGCTCCTAAAACTAGAAAAAAATTGCAAAAATCTAATCCTATAAAAGGACTTATATATGTTATTAGCGGAAAATGATTTTGTTTCATTAACTCATTTAAAGACAGTAAAATACATCCTACAAACACAAATATGTTACCACGAGCTCCTATTGCAGGTACACTTTTATCTTTTTTATATTTAAAATAAAAATATAAAAAGAACAAAGCACAAATTAAAGGAACTATAATCTTACCATCATCATTCAAATATCTATACATAATATCACCTCAATAACCAATAATTGATTCTTTTATAGTTGCTGATGCAGTATCAACAGCATATCCAACTACAACACCCCCAACAATAATAACCATTGTAGGTGCACCTACACTACTTGCTAGCGCACCAATACCAACAGTAGCACCCAAACCAATAATATCTATTGTGCCAGCAATAGCACGATCTTGTTTATTTTTATATTTATCTGTGTTTAGATATATGCTATAAGCTGTTTTTCCAATGTTGCAAACGCCTAACTTAGCCACACCTTTCATTACAAAATTACTCCCTGGTTCAATTTCTACAACATAGTTAAGATTAGGTAAACCTTGAGAATTAGCATTAATTTTTATATTTTGTTTTAAATTTTGATAAATTTTATCTTTAGTTGCATCATCAATAAGACTCATACTCATATCTACAACGCTATTACCTAATGTGCTTTTTAACGCAACCAAACTCTTATCAGCAAAAAGTTTATCTTGAGCATACTTAAGTATAGATTTTTTAGCTTCATAATCATTTTCTATACTACCATCAGCTATATTCCCAATAGGGTATCCTAAAGCATCAATAGCCTCATCTTGAGCTTGATCTATTTTATCCCATTTATCATTTATAGCTTTTATTTCTTCGTCTGATGCACCTCTAGCTATAGCTTCAGATAACTCTCTTTCTTTAAGTTCTATTTGATCTCTAAACAAATAGTTATTTTTCGTCCCACTAGCCGCCGTACTTGCACCTGCCTGCGCCTTTCCTGCAACCAATTGCGATACTACTCCACCGATAATCGCACTTGCCCATTGATGCTTGTCTGGTTCGCCTTCAAATTGCTCTGATAACTTCTTTTGCACCATTTCATTAACAGTTGATGCACTTGCCCCTGCTAGGAAACCATTACCAGTAAGTTCGCTCATAATACCGCCTACAAGCGCATGAAGAGCATTCTTTTCGGCACAGCCTTCTTGCCAATTATTTCGCTCTGCAAGCTTATGTATCTCATTATACGCCAATTCGCCGAACAAATTAGCCAGTTCTTGGCGTTCTTCAACCTTCGTCTTATCAAAAATCTCTCCCAGCTTGTTCAAGCTGTTATTCGTATCACGGTTCAAATTATTAATATCCTGCTTCTGGTTCTCTTTATTAAGGATTTCAATAGTACCTTTGCTAATAGCAGCTTTCGTTGTGCTTTCAGCCTCTCCGCTAGCAGGCATACCAATATCAGGCGTTATGCCTTTTTCATTGTAGTCTGCATCATTGTTTTTGTTTACCTTGATGCCAGCTCCACCAGCTTTATAATCTGCTTCGTTTTTAATATCTTCATAGGTCAGTGTACCTGTGGAGATTTTATTTTTGTCTTTTTCGGCTTCACTAGAGATAATACCGCCTTTGAGGTCAGTGTTTTCACCTACGTTAATCTCAAAGCCGTCTTTACCAGCGTAGATACCGCTTTGCTCAATTACGCTTTCATATTTGCTATCAATCTTGCCAACACTTGCACTGCCACTGACAGCTTTATTGCTGCCAAGGCCAACGCTTGCGCCAACTGATTTATTGTTTTCCTTATAGCTGTTGCTGTCCTGCTTGCTTTCGATGTTCAAATCGTTACCAACGTTACCGGTAACCTTTTCACTGCTCAGCTTGCCGCCTTTAATGTTGGTGTCGTTACCACTTGCAAAACTCAAATCTTTATTGGCGGTTACAGTGCTTTCGTTATAAGTTGTGCCATTTGCAGACACTTCTCCCTTGGACATACTGCCAGAAATGCTGTAGCTTGGGCCTTTGCCAAGTTCCAGGCTTGCACCAACGCTCGCACTGCTGGATTTGCTGCTTTGCTCCGTTTTATTCGTATTTTTAGACGCAGTTATGCTAAGGTTTTCTTTAGCGTTTAAGGTAACGTCCTTGCCTTCAACATTGCTGCCAATGATATCAATATCTTTCTTCGTAGAAGTAACATCAACATCTCCACCAGCCTTTACTTCGCTGGCGTTAGCTACTGTTGTAGTACTCTTGCTTTCACTCTTGCTCTTAGTTGTGCCAAGGCTGACATTAATAGACAAGTTTTCGTTTACCTTGCCACCGCCATTGTCTTTAATATTTTTGATAGCTTTATCAGCATTCTTGTATCCTTTGACAGCAACTAAAGCACCAAGGCGTTTATCTTCAACCTAATTTGCACGCTCTACGTGGCTTACGACTTCGTTTTCTTTGTCAATTACTGTCCACCAATGTACACACTAAGACCGCTGCGTTTAAATTCATGTTTAAAAAACATCTCGTTTTCCCAATACTAATTGTATATCTAGGCCTATACAGCTTAACATATGTTTCAATATCACTTATTTCTCTATTTTTTTATAGAAGGTTCTATTCTAATAGAAAATGTGTAACCATCTTTTAGTAAAGAAAAATATATCGGCTATATGCTCCCCCTCCCTATCAAATTGTTCTTGCAATTTACGTACTTACTTCAATAGAACAAAAACCATAAATTCTCCCCAGTCATAGCTTGTATGATTTTTAAAAATATCATCCCTAGAAACATTATCCCCATAGATTTAATCAGATTTTTTTTTACATTATCAATTAACCCAAACGACCATAAGCCTAAATATATTGAGCTAAAAATGTTTTCCATTACCAAAGCCATAACTTTTATAGGAAAATATCGTTGCCACAATGGAATATCAATCATATCATTGTAATAAAACCCAAGAACTATTACAAGCAAAAAATATATAATTACCCTTCTCATTTGTTCAAGATATCTCCTACTGTTTTTATATCTAACCCTAAGTTGTAACTATTTAAGATGCTAGTAAGTTCATCTCTTTCTTTTTTATCATATATTATTTTATCCCAATCAATATTCCTTAATTTTCCTTCCTCTATTAATTTGTAAAATTGCTGACAATCACCAATTATACCTATCATTTGTGTAGCAGTATTTAAACTATTATATATTTTTTCATTCTCACTGCCAGCCAAAACGCTATCTTTGATGAAATTAACAGTTGAGATGTTATGGTTAAATAAATTCTTATATCCACTGGTTCCTGAAATAACTAATTCATTCGCATTCATAGCTACAACTATCGCTCCAACCAATATGCCTGAATCATTTCCTGAAGTTATTGCTAATTTAGCTAACTCATAGCCAGCTAATAGACCACCTATACTGCTAGCTACACCAGTAATTAATTCACCAGCATCATTCTTTAAATTACTGCTGATTGTTGCATCATAAACAAACATATTTCTTTTATCAACAACTGCATTAGTATCAAAGGAAATCATTTTAAATGGCATCAGAAATCCTACATTATCCTCTTCAAATAATTGGCCATTCGGTTGAATATAAAATTTACTTCCATCTGGGAACTGTATTTTATCACCAGGAATGATTTTTTGAAGTAAATCATTTAAATTATCATCCTTTATACCGTATGTAGTGCCAGTAGATAAGAAAGCAGGACTCCCATCTTTATTGTATCCAACATAAAACGTCTCACCTTTAATTTCATATTCACCATTTTTAAGCTGAATCACATTAATTTTTGAATTAAAACGGCTTAACCATTCTCTATCTTGAAGTGCACTAATTAAGTCATATTTTAAGTCTATAATTTTTTTAGCATCTTTCTTTTCTTCCTCAGTAAGACTATCATCTTTTTCTATAGCTTCAATTTCAGAGTTGTATTTTTCTAGTTGCTCATGCGTCAAATAGTTATTCTTCGTACCACTGGAAGCAGTAGCTGATCCCACCTGCGCATTGTCAGCTGCAACCTGAGCTACTACGCCACCAATAAGAGCACTTGCCCATTGATGCATTGCAGGATTATCCTTGAACATATCTCTCAATTTATCCTGAATGATTTCGTTTATCATAGCACCAGATGCACCTGCCAAGAATCCACTGTTAGTAAGTTCACTCATGATGCCACCTACAAGTGCATGAAGGGCGTTCTTTTCTGCACTGCCTTCTTGCCAGCCATTTTTTATAGCCAAATCGCCTACTGCTTTATAAGCAATCTCTCCAAAAAGTCCGGCCAGTTCTTGGCGTTCTTCGACCTTCGTCTTGTCAAAAATTTCACCAAGCTTATTAAGGCTGTTTTGGGTATCACGATTCAGGTCTTTAAGATCCTGCTTCTGGTGCCCTTTATCCCTGATTTCGATTTCACCTTCAGAAACAGTTGCCTTGGTTACGCTTTCAGCATCATCTTTAGCACCTACACCAATGTTAGGCGTTACACCTGCATCTTTGTTCTTAGCATTCTTAGAGGTATCGACATTGATACCAATACTTCCAGCTTCATATTCGGCTTTGTTTTTAATATCTTCATAGGTCAGTGTACCTGTGGAGATTTTATTTTTGTCTTTTTCAGCTTCACTGGAGATAATACCGCCTTTGAGGTCAGTATTAGCTTCTACACGGATATCAAAGCCTTCTTTGCCTGCGTAAATACCGCTCTGGTTAGTAACACTTTCGTAGTTGCTGTCAACATTACTCTTTGTAGCACTACCAAAGATACCTGTCTTATCGGCATTGCTAGCCTTGTCTTTTTTATCGGTAGTTGCTATGCCATCATTTTTATTTTTACCACTAAGATCAATACCAACACCAAAACCAGCAGAAGAGTTCTTCTCTTTATAAGAATTTTTGTCCTGCTTGCTTTCGATGTTAAGGTCTCCGCCTACGTTACCGGCAATCTTTTCACCGCTCAGATTGCCACCTTTAATGTTGGTGTCCTTGGCACTGGTAAAGTCAAGTTTCTTATCCGCCTTGACAGTGCTTTCATTGTAGGAGGTGCTGTTGGCATCTACTTCGCCTTTGCTCTTGCTCCCGCTTATGGTGACACTACTTACCTGACCTGTTGCGATGTCAAAGCCCACGCCAACACTTGCACTGCTGGATTTACTGTTTTGCTCCGTCTTATTCGTATTTTTAGACGCAGTTATATTAAGGTTTTCTTTAGCGTTTAAGGTAACGTCCTTGCCTTCAACATTGCTGCCAGTGATATTAATATCTTTTTCCGTAGAGGTAATCTTTACGTCACCTGCAGCTTTGACATTGCTGCCATTAGCTACCACAGTTGTACTCTTGCTTTCGCTCCTGCTCTGACTGCTACCAATGCTCACGTTAAGTGAAAGTCCTTGAGATGGATTCTTCACAGCATCTTTTAGCATGCCTATATTTTTCTCTACAGACTCAATAGCCTTATAACCATGCAAAGCTGCCAAACGTTTATCATTTACCTGATTGGCACGCTCAACATGGTTAACTACTTCGTTTACCTTGTTTACTGCTTCACCGCCAACAGAAACACTCAGTCCTGTTCTTTTAAACTCATGCTTCTCCTGTGCGTTGTAAATGCTGTCACTGTTTTCAATTTTAACATTTTCGCCAGTGATATTTATATCCTTACCCGCAACAACAGTACTGCCTTTAACGTTAGCAGCCTTATCTGCATCCAGGTTCACATTGCCTTTAACACTGCCAACAGTGCTTCCCACCTGCTCAGTGTTCTGGTTGGCGTACTGGTCCTTCTGCTTTTCCTTGCCAATGGTAAAGCCTAAACCGCCTCCGCTAAGAATTCCGCTCTTCTTGACAGATTTTATGTATTCGCTTTCGCTTGTCTGCTCCGCACTGCCGATATTCAGATTGCCGCCGGTTTTTACGCTTACATCATTATCTGCAACTACATTGCTGCCTGTGAGATTCGTATCTTTTTTACTGCTAATTGCAATTTCTCCGGCAGAAACATTGCTGCCGACAACAGTATTCTGCCTACTGTAATCATAAATATCCGTTGTTTTGGACGAAAGCAATCCACTGACCTTATTATGCTCTTCATGCAGGCACTCGTGGTATTCTGTTGCATTAGCGATATTTATATTATTTTCGGCAGCCAGGTCGGCTTTTCCTGCTTCACTGGCTACGTTGCTGCCTTTTATATTTATATCTTTGCCACTTGCAATGCTGATATCGTTCTTCGCCGCAATAGTTGTACCTTTTACAGCCTCATCCACCTGCTTGTTATGGTTGTAATAGCTGCTGCCACGCTTGCCTACTTCGCTTTCCTCGCTGTACAAATCTTTCACCGCGTTTATGTTTACATCGCCTTTAGCATTCAACTCCACGTCATTTTTTGCACTCAAAATACCACCTGCTATGCTGATGTCCTTTTTCGTATTCAAGCGGATGTTCTCGCCGCTCAGTGCACTTTGCTGGTGCTGCACGTCATGAATTTCTGCTGAAGAACTGCCATAAGCTACGGCAACGTGCTTTTCATTTGCTACCGTTACGATATCAACATCGTTAGCACTCAAAGTCAAATCCTTGCCTGCAGTCAGATTTGCACCTTTATTAGTAATGTTCTTGCCTGCCTCCAGCGTCAGATTCTGCCCAGCACTAATAGAACCAGTTGCTTCAAGCTTTTTCTGGTTCAGCTCCTTATATTGTTTTTTGCTAACAGTTGCTTCGTTAGTGATATTCTCCGCTTGCAGCAATGCATCCGCTTTTGCACGCATGGTGCCACTGTTGGTGATATTTTTCTCTGCTTTAACAGCTAAATTTTCGCTAGCAATATCACCTTTGTTGCTCACATTTTCTGCGCGCAAAGCTACAGTACCATCGCTTTTGATGTTACCCATGTTCTTGATATCCTGCTTGGAGTACAGCTCTACCTCACCGCCTACGATGAGCGCACCGTCAGGACGCAAATCTTCGCTGCGCACCTGCGCCAGGAACACCTCCGGTACAAGAACCTTTTCGCCGTTGACGACCTCTTCCACCAGCCAGACAATATCTGTGGTCAGGCTTGCCATCTGCTCTGCTGTCAGAGCTACGCCAACCTTCAAATCCATTGCTTCCGCAACTACTGCGCCTGTGTTCATCAGGGCAGCAAACTGCTCCATATCGCTGCCGTAATCGCCAAGATATTTCTTGCCAGTCAGCGTACCAATCTGCTGCAAAACAAATTGCTGTTCAAAATAACCATCGCCAAGTCGTTTGCCAACCTTTTCCGGATCTGCCTTTACACGCTCCAAAAGGTAGTCACTGGAAAGGAACTCGTGATAATCAGCAAATTTTTTGTTCGTCTCAATGAGATATTTCGCCGTTGCATCATCCGTCAGCTTAAAGATTTTGCTGTTGATATGCAGGCTGGAAATATCCATCATTTTATCGCCTGTTTGGTTATCCTTGCCTGCTGCAGCCTTATCATCAGCCTTTCCTTCTACGCTGGTAGATACATCCTGCTTTTCCTTATAAAGCTTTTCATCCGTAATATGATTTTCTGCATCCGTCTTGAAATAAGCATCGCTTTCAGGCAAATCGCCTACTTTTCCCTTTGCCTGATGTGTTTTATTTACTATTTCTTTGGCTTCAATTTTTACGCCACCAACACCGCTCAAAAGGCTTAAGCGCTCACTGTCAGTGCCCTCCTCATCACGCATCGTATGGTCATAGTAAGGAATCACCGTAGTACCATAAACCCAGCGACAACGAATATGCATTCTTCTGTGTTTCTTGTACTTCCAGTAATGGTAATCATTACCACGGTCATAGTAATGTATCGTTCCCTGATAGCCTACATTCTCCACCGTACCGCCAGCATTGACAGTTAAATTTTTTCCTGCCTTTATTTTGCTGTAATGGTTGGTCAGGTCTTTGTCCAAATCAATCTTGATGTTACCGCTGGCAATGATATTTGCATCCGCAGTCTCCTTGTCAATCTGCGCAGTCAGAATCTGCCTGTCAAATTTGCGCACTGCATCATAATAATTAGGTGCGTTCAAATGCGGAATCTTGTAGGAAATATCCTCATGGCTTTCTTTAAAGCTTGTTTCAAAAATCTCCTTCTTATTAACAAGATTCTTCGCCTTAATGCTGATATTGCCTTCACTTTCTATATCAGAGGAACGGTTAAGCACAGTATCTTCCGCAGTCAAAGACAAATCACCTGCAGCATTAATTAAAGAGCCTTGCTTTACGCCTGCTTTGTTCTGATTTGTAATATTGGTGGCAGAAATTGTGCCACTCGCGCCAACAGCAATCAAACCATCTTCGTTCAGGAAATCGCCAATGCTGTTGATTGTCAGATCCTTAGTGACAAAAATATTACCAAGATCTTTATTTGTGAAATCGTTTGAGGTGTTTATAGCAGCATTTTTACCGACACCAAAATATGCACTGTCCTGATTAGTAAAACTGCCTAAATCTGCTTCCAGATTGCCTTGTACGTCAACGCTTGCTTTACTGCTGCGCATTGTGTCAGCAGTTATTTTCGCATCCCCGCCGGTATGTAAATTAGCCAGATTACTGTTCAGCAGCATGCCTGCTTTTATTTCACCATCGCCGGAAACATAAATATTGGCATAATTATTATTCAACGTATTGCTTGCTTCTAACTGCAGGCTGCCCTTGCTGACAAACGCGCCTTTATTAGTATTGCTAAAATCCGTCGTCGTAATTTTTGTCAAAGCATTATTACTATCTGTGCTTATGGTTGCACCGTCATTAGCAAATCTATTAGCAACAGCAAGCGTACCATTTTGCCCATAGTTAACCAGGGCAGTATCCTGATTTATAAAATCAGCTGCCCTCACGTCTAAATCATTGCCAGCTAAGATGATAGATTTATTATTACTAATAGACGCAGCAATATTGATATCCGCATCATTTCCGGCAGAAATCAAGCTGTTATTAGTATTAGATAATTTTGCAGCAGAAACCTTAAGAGCTTCGCCTGCTTTCAAGGTAGCCTTATCCTGCTCCACATCACCACTTACTGTAGCTGTTAAATTTTTCTGTGCTTCAATGTAACCCAAGCTGCTATTTTTAAGTGCACCAGCATTTATATGCATATTTTCTGTTGCAGCAATCTTACCGGTGTTCTGCAGCAATCCATCTGCACTGATATGCAATTCATTAGTATATACTTCACTCTGGTCTACCTGCAGGTTGCTCGTGAAGATCTCCAACTGTTTAGGATTGCGCGCATTCAGGCCATCACCGGCTATAATCATATCCCCCTTGTTGTCACTGAATTTAAAGCTGCCATCTGCCCAGTTTGTCACCGCACCTGTAGATAGAACCACATTATCTGTGTTGATAAACCCAAGTCCGTTAACACTTATACCATTGACATTAGCAATAACAACACTTGCTTTGTTGCCTGCAACTTCCAGGTACCCACTAAGCGTGCTGGCATTACTGCTGGTAACCTCGTTTAAGATTACACGCGCACCTTTGCCGGCAAGGAACATATTGCGGTCAATGTAACCGCCAAGCTCAGTTTTAGTGTACGTGGTTGCATTATTCAAAATCAGGCCTGTGGATTTAATGTTGAAGTCACTGTACAAATTACGGGAAACACCGTTGCCGTTCACTTCCGCAATCTGCACCAAATCAACGCCATTAGCAGCTTTGTCAATAATTGGTTTATATTTACCATTGGCGTTAGCATCTGCCACTAAATCTAAATCATCGTCACTTATCTTATCCTTTTTCACCGTAGCCGCAACACCAGAAGCTTGCGCTATATCAGGCAAGGCAGGCGCTTTAAAATCTTCTGCCTCACGCAGGGCTTCAGGATTTGGCGTCGCAGGTATTACCGGTTTATCAGGATTGATTTCTGTAATGCTTACACCGGTAGTATTATTAATTTTGCCATCTGCACCAATAGTATAAATATTATTCTTGTTTAAAGTAAGCTTATCTGCTGTAACATTTACGCTGCTTTTTGCACCTATAGAACCACTGCCACTAAGAATACCACCAGCAGAAATACTTGCTTCGCCACTGCTATGCATATATCCGTCGTTGTTTATAGCTTTAGCACTGGCTACATGCAATATACTTGATGCATTAATATTGCCACTGTTTGCAATTTCATCAGCAGTAATCCTTAATGCTGCAGCGTCCTGCAAAAATTTAGGATTCTCCTCTTCCTCCTCTGCAGTGTACGCTGCGCCTGCTTCCAAGGTACCACTATTGGTCAGCTTGCCGCCAACAGTCAGCGTCATATCCTTTTGTGCCGTTATAACACCACTGTTTTCAATATCCTCAGTACTGCTGACCATCACTGTGCCATCGGAGGTAAGAGATGTGTAATCCTTATTCGGTAATCCGTCCGCACTATTATTGCTACCAGCGTTTTTAGTAAAGACAATCCTGCCGTCATTGGTAATGCTTAAATTCTCCTGCGCTTTCAGGTTGCCGCCAATATTCATGCCCAGTCCTTTTTCCGTACCTACAAGCATAATCCTACCGGCATACATACCACCCAATGCAGCCACATCAAGTGCCACCTGTGGCTTTTCCGCAGTCGCAGTTGTTTTCTGCACTTCTAACGAGCCATCTGCATTATATTTTACCTCATTGCTGCCTGCGACAACATTTATCGCCTCATTTGCCCAAAGCTCATCATTAATTTTTATCGCACTGGCCATGATATCTAATTTATCAGGTCTGTAATCCGTGCGTTGGTCTTCTGTTAAGCCAGCATTCTGGATATCTATAGTACCTTTTGCAACAGAAAAGCCATTTAACTTACCGTCAGCACCCCAATCAGGCACACCTGTAGTCAGCGTAGCTCTGCCTACATTGATAAAGCCAAAACCCTTGCCGACAATGCCGTTGGGATTGGCAATTACTAAATCTGCTTTTGTACCGGCAATCTCCAGCATACCGTTCAGATTCGTTTTGCCTGTACCTGTTACTTCAGTAAGAATCAGCTTTGCTGCATTTCCCTGCAAATTGGCGTTAGCATTCAACGCTCCTGCTAATTGGGAATTATACTGCGCGCTTCCTGTATGGTTGTTGAAGACAATACCATTGCCAGCCACATTGAAATCAGTAAATTTATTGTGTGATAGGCCATTACTGTCCGGTTTCACTATATTGATTATATTACCGTTTACATTCGCTCCACCTGCTTCTGCAGTAACTGCTGCATAGCAAGGCATAACTGCCTGCATCTGCAATGATAAAGCAATAGCCAAAGCCAAAAATTTCTTTCTGTTCTTACCCAAATTCCCCATAATAGCCCTCCATCCTAAGGCATATACCGATATCTTTAAATCTGCGCTGTAAGCATCAGGCCATACGTTCTGCTGGCAGTCTTAAAGCCTTCCGGCTTCTTGACCGGATAACCAACAAATACATCATAGCTGAAAGCCCCTACTCTTCCTCGCATACCGATTGCACCGCCTACTAATTCCGTCCCTAATAAATATTCGGTAGATGGTCCTGATACCTTGCCATAATCCAATGCCAAATATAGCTGATGCGGTAAATCATCTATCGGAAAACGCAGCTCATTGCGCACTACAATGCCATCTTCTGCTGAAAGTGTCTGCTCTCCATCAAAGCCACGTACACTGTACCAGCCTCCTATAGAAAAGAATTCACTGCCATATATTCTCTGGTCTGCTTTTTGCCCACGCACGGAAACATTATACTGCGCATCATACCCATTTCCAAAAGGCACCTGAGCAGTATAATTAGCGCTGAGCAGATACATATTGTACTGCGTTGTTGCTTCATCCGTCATACCGTCAGTAGGTCCTGCATCTGCATACCACGGCAAGCCCATCTGCCATTTCAGCGAGGCATCTAATACGCTTGCACCAAGATACTGCCTGTGATTGACACCGACCTGCATTGCTGTTGTCTTTTGGCGTTGCACCTCTATTTCCGTGCCGTCTATATAGCTGTGACGAGTTTTATGTACAAGGCCAAGCTCAAAATCAGTTTTACTCTTTTGGTCACGCTGCAGCAAATGATTCCAGCTTATGCTGTCACTTGTAAATTTACCGCTGGAAACAAAAGGGTTTACTGCATATTCAACAGTCTGGTGGTAATCATTCTTGCTGTGGCTGAAAGTAAACCGCTCCTTACCGAACGGGACACTGTAGTACAAACTGTTCGCCCTTGTTCCCTTACGTTCTCCTGATTGCGTAGCATCTTCATTCCAGCTTGCGTAAAATACATCATTCGCTGAAAAAGGCTGCAGCAGCTGCAATGTTGCGCTCATCTGTGCCCTGCCTGTTGTCTTAGTGCCGCTGTTATCTACTGAAGTCATTAAAGTCCAGGGCTTTGTGCGCTTAATATCTATAACGAGATTGCTTTCACCTTCATTACTGCCCGGCTCAATCTTGATATCTGCACTCTGCGAAGGCACATTGTTGAAATTATCTATGGTCTGTTCTATATCACGTATATTAAGTATTGAACCTCGCTTCATGCAAACTGCATTATGCCAAGTTCCCCAGGTATTTTCATTTCTAAATTTAATATCCCCCACAATACCTGGTACTAACGAAAAAACAAATTTACCTTTTGATAAATCCTGTTCACCAACATATACTCGCGTCGTTATATATCCGCGGTTGATGATTTCCTGGTTGATTCGTTTCAGCAATTCATTGATGCCGTTCACACCAATTCTCTGACCATTAAACTGTGCCAAATATTCATCTATCCAAGTAAATTTATATCCATACTCAGGCGCAGAAAGTACAAACTGTTTGATTTTAAAACTGTTCTCTTCCTCAGGTAAAACAAAAGCCTCCAAACGGCTGCTTTGCTGCTGCGATTTAGCCATAGACTGACTAACGCGATGCTGCAAATCCTGTTCAGCGCGTTTGGAAGCTTGCTCCTGCTCTTTCTGAGCAATTATCTGTTGTTGTGTATCTAGTTGAGCTGCATAAACAGATGCTGGTAAAGTAATACCTGTCAACATCATAATAAGTAAATCTTTTGCTAAATTTTTCATACAGCTCACTCCTAAAAATATATTCTATCATTGAACAGAATTAAAATATTAATAGGATGATTTTACCACAAATTTATATTTTTGCAAAGAGTTTCAGTGTAAATTTCTAAGCATAAAACAGTCTTACTGTATATATGCCTTCAGCACATCGCTCTGCTTGTCAAGGCACAGATACTTGTAGACCGGTCTGCCAACGCTGCCGCGGTGCAGATCCAGCTTCAGCAGATGCAGGGATTTCAAAAACTCCAGATATTTACGGATAGAAACGCGGGAGATTCCCACCATGCCTGCCACCTCTTCGGTAGTAAACATGCCGTCAATACCGCAGATGCATTCCCAAACAGTGCCTAAGGTATTTTTATCAAGTCCCTTGGGCAGAGTTACCGCAACCTGATTATCCTGACGCATAATAGTAGTGTCAAGGTCAGCCTGCTTAATGATGCCCTGCTCCTCAACAATCTGATAACGCTTCAGATAATTGTTCAGCGCAAGGTTAAAGCGTTCAAACTCAAAGGGCTTGATAATATAATCGACAGCGCCTAAACGCAACGCCAGCTTAATTTTATCCTTATCATTTGCTGCCGAAACGATGATGACATCTACATCATAACCATTCTCGCGTATTTTAGCCAAAAGCTGTAAACCATCCATAGTAGGCATAAAGACATCAAGAATGATTAAATCGTATTTGTTCTGACGCAGCAGCTTCAGCGCAGTATCTCCGTTACCTGCGATATCGCACAGCTGAAACCCCTTGATCTGGCTAAGATAGTGCTCATGCAATTGGGCAACCATCGGGTCATCTTCTACAACTAACACGTTAATCATCTTAATCCCCCTCTTTCCTGGTCGGAAGCCTTACGGTAAAGGTAGTGCCCTCACCCGGAGCAGACTCCACAGTAATGGTGCCATTAAGGTTATTGATGCTTTGCTTAACCAGATATAAGCCAAAGCCATGACCGCTTTCACCCTTGCTGCTGAAGCCGCGCTGGAAGATATGCTCGCGTATCTCGTCACTCATACCGGGTCCGGAATCCTCCACGACGATAACAATTTCGCGGTCAAAATCCAGAATCGAGAGATTAACGATGCGTTCACCGTCAAAATTCTTCAACGCATCAAAGGCGTTTTCAATAATATTGCCGGCAATCAGTACAATATCATGTACCGAAGGCACATCCAGTTCGCTGTGCAGCTCGCTTTCCTCTGTCAGAGAAAAGTCGATATCAAGTTCACGGCTGCGGCTTATTTTACCGAGGATAAAGCCTGATAATGTAATGTCTTTCAGGCGGGTTACTACATAAGAAACCTCAGATTGTCTGTTATAGGCAATTTCCTGCGTAAAATTCTTCAGCTCGTCATAGGCCTTCATATCTATCAGGCCCATAATCACATGCATTTTGTTCATAAACTCATGTGTCTGCGCTCTTAAAGCAGTAGCATAATTTTTAAAGCCTGTCAGCTGGTTAGCCATCTCTTCTACTACAGATTTTTTGCGGAAGGTAATTACGGCACCGATAATGTTCTTATCATCCAGTAACGGTACTGCAGTAATAATAAAGACAGTATTACCCATCTTGACACTGGCATCAACTAAAGTTTTACCTTCTTTTATAATATCATCCAACGGCACACGTTTCAAGACATCTTTTGCAGATTTTCCAAATAGTTCATTAACTCCTTCAATACCTGCTTGCTTCAAAAGCAATTGGGCCTCGGAATTGACAAGCGTAATGCAGCCGTTGCTGTTGATATTGATAATGCCTTCACGTACAGAGTTAAGAATAACGTCGCGCTCCTGCAGCATTCTGGCGATTTCTTCCGGCTCATAGCCGAAAAGAACACGTTTAATTCTCTGCGCCAGACAAATTGCGCCCCAGATGCCGACAATCAGGCCAAGCAGCGTCATAGACAGCAAGAATAAAACTGCATCTATTGTAGAATTATTAACGATTTCATCGGAATAACCGGTAACAACATAACCGATGGTTTTTTTATTGTCGTCTTTGACAAAGCCTATGGCCTTATTGGGAATCGCATAGTTTTCCTTATAGGAAATATTGTTGCGTTCCTCATATTTGTCAACCAGATTACGCGCACTATGCTCGAAGTCAGGCAGCTTGCCGGGGTTATACAACACGCGCAGATGGCGGTTCTTGTCGTAAATCGCTACGCCCGCTTCATCCGAATGGTCAACATCGTTAACAAAGGCAGCCATAAAGCTGTCTACGGAATCCTCCGGCATTTTGTTCTGCTTCTCCAGGCTCTCCCTAATTTCCGGAGAGTTACAGAGAATGTTGTTGATGCTTACGGCATTGATACTTACGCGGTCATAAATTACCCGCGCCACCTTTTGCGTCGTGAACAAAGACGTCGGCAGCAGTGCAATACACACTACGAGCGTAATGAGTACTACTATTTTCTGTAAAAGTGAAAGCGTTTTTCCTGATTTGTAATTGTAATTATCTTTAGATTTTCTCCACATCAGCAGGTACCGTCAGGAACTGAATACCAGGATTTCGTTCCAGAATCCAATTCAGGGACCACTCGTTATTTACAAGAATAACAGGTCTGTCCTTTTTATCATAAACAAGCATTCCGTTATCCAAGCCTTTAATGTTCTCAATCAGCTTCTTATCCTCGGCATATACCCAACGTGCAACGGAGTACGGCAGCTGGTTCATCAGCAGCTTAGAGCTGTACTCGTTGAGCAGACGGTATTCCAGAACCTCCAGCTGCAGTACGCCGACTACGCCGACGATGTAGCTTTCAAGACCTACGCCCTCCTGACGGAATACCTGAATAGCACCCTCCTGCGACAGCTGGATGATGCCCTTTTCAAACTGCTTGCGTTTGAGGGAATCCTTAGGCTGTACGCGGGCAAAAATTTCCGGCGGGAATACGGGGAAGTCTTCAAATTGCAGCTTCAGGCTGCTGTCGCTCAGGGAATCACCGATACCGAAGATACCCGGATCAAAAACGCCGATAATGTCACCTGGATATGCTTTTTCCACTATTGTGCGCTCCTGAGCCAGGAACTGCTGCGGCTGTGCCAGCTTAACCATCTTACCGGATTGCTTGTGGTAAACGCTCATTCCCTTGTCAAAGACGCCGGAACAAATACGCATGAAGGAAATTCTGTCACGGTGAGCAGGATTCATATTAGCCTGGATTTTAAAAACAAAAGCAGAGAATTTTTCGTTCTCCGGTGACAATATTGTACCATCTTGCAGCATTCTTGGCTGTGGCATGGGAGACATTTCCAGGAATTTTTCCAGGAAGCTCTGTACGCCGAAGTTGGTCATAGCACTGCCGAAGAACATCGGAGTCAGCTCGCCGGTGTTAACCTTTTCCATATCGAATTCATCGCCTGCCATGTCCAGCAGCTCGATATCGTTGCACAGGTTTTCGTAGAGTTCGTCGCCCAGCATCTCTTTGATTTTGGGATCGTCCAAAGAACCGGTAGTGGATTTCAGCTTGTTGGCACCATGGCTGGTGTCATCCTCGAACAGCTCGATAGTGTTTTCCAGACGGTTGTACACGCCCTTGTAATGGCCGTCGATACCGATAGGCCAGTTAATCGGATATGCGCGGATGTTCAGCACCTTTTCCAGCTCGTCCATCAGGTCGAAGGGATTACGGCCGTAGCGGTCCAGTTTGTTGATAAAGGTAAAAATAGGCAGACGGCGGCGGTGACAAACCCAGAACAGCTTCTTGGTCTGCGGCTCTACGCCCTTGGCAGCGTCAATCAGCATAACAGCACTGTCGGCAGCCATCAAAGTACGGTAGGTATCCTCGGAGAAATCCTGGTGACCGGGGGTATCCAGAATGTTTACGCGGAAGCCGTCGTAATCAAATTGCAGTACGGAAGAAGTAACGGAAATACCACGCTGCTTTTCAATCTCCATCCAGTCGGATACAGCGTGCTTGTTGCTCTTTCTAGCCTTTACAGAGCCTGCCAGGTGAATAGCTCCGCCGTAAAGCAGCAGCTTTTCGGTAAGGGTTGTTTTACCTGCGTCAGGGTGAGAAATAATAGCGAAGGTACGGCGTTTCTTAATTTTATCCATCAATTCTGTCATTATGTATATGCTCTCCTATTTCTTTAAATTTTTGGTAATCCTGGCAATTTCATCCTCATCGGAAACCAGCTCGTCTACTGCCGGATAATCAGCGTTCTGCTCCTCGTACAGCTTGTAGGCATCAAGAATCTGCATTTTGATGTAGTCGGGAACAGGGATTTCCGTCTGCAGCTCACCGCGCATGGTTACGCGGAAGGCAACGTTCTCGTAGCGTTCACCGCTGTAGGTTTCGCAGGTGAAGGAAGTACGCATGAATTCATCCTTAAAGGTGCAGTCCTTCAGGATGTGCGCCTTGCGCTCCTTATCCCAGGCTGCATAAATTTTATACAGCTCCTGCTGTGCCTCCACCGGCACGTCCTCGCCCAGGACAACGGTTTCGGTTTCATCTATCGGCGTGCAGTCCATGTTGTTGTAGACTGTGCCGTCCTCCAGCTCCAGGTCAACTGTCAGCACATAATCAATCTCATGAAAGCTGGCTGTTTTAATCTGCCATTTCTGCTGCCAGCGGGCAATACATTCCGGGCAGATAAATTTGGTATCGCGAATGCTGTTGTTCATGTAATTATCACGATAATACAATTTTTCTCCGGGCACAAAATGTTCGCCGCATTCACTGCAGACGAATTCCAAGGTACGAATCATCGTTCAAAACCTCCCAATATAATATGAAAAAGCCCTTACTTCGAATGCAAGGCGCTCTGCTATAACAGTAATCAGTAATGCCGTGGCTGTCGGGAAGCTATATTCCCAAGCTGTAAGCCTTCGGCCTGATGTTTTTCAGCTTTTGCTGTCAATTACTGTTCAAATTGCTTTATTATACCGCCAGCGGCAGTTGTATTCACCTCTGCTGCCCGACAGCTGCGCAAAATATATTCACACGTTCTATATTATAACATATCAGCTTGTTTTTCCCTAACAATTTTTCTTTAAAATGAGGGTTGTTGGGGACGTATCGCAAAGCGAATTGTATAAAATGCTTACTTCTCACATTTTTATAAGATTTTTTGTGTTCCGAATCACACTTTTATGTAAATTTACGCAAATAAAAAGAACCAAAATCGGTTCTAAGTTTATAAGATTAGTTTTTCCTAAGCTCATATCGAGAGCATTATTATATTTTCTCGCGTGCCCCAACTTCCTTTTAAACATGAAAAAAGCCTTTACGTTAAAACGTAAAGGCTATAAGTCCGACATTGGTCGGAGCGGCGGGATTCGAACCCACGACCTCTTCCACCCCAAGGAAGCGCTCTACCAAGCTGAGCCACGCCCCGAATCACAAGGAGTATTATACAGGTTTATTTGGATTTTGTCAACACTATTTTTTAAAATATTTTAAACTTTTTTTACACCGTCTGTATCCAGGTCCAGAATATGGTAGCAGGCGTGTTCATTATTGGCCGCAAACACATCAACCATGGCCTTGGCAATGCGCTCACAGTCTGCCTCCGGCGAAGCATAGGCCATCACCGTAGAGCCTGCACCGCTGATAATAGCGTTATATGCGCCTGCCTCTTTGGCAGCCGCAAAAACGTCGGGCAAGCCCGGAATCAGATGCGCACGGTACGGCTGATGCAGCTTATCCTCCAGCGCCATGCCCAGATACTCATAATTGCCGCTCAGCAGCGCACCGACCAAAAGCGAAGCTCTGGAGGTGTTATATACTGCGTCCTTGTGCGGTACAGTCTTGGGAATAGCCTGACGCGCAAGCGACGTAGGCAGCTTGCTGTCGGGAACGACGGCAATGAACTTCAATGGCTTGGCAGGCAGCAGACGCAAAGAATGCGCCTTCTCCTGCTCCATATAGCTGATGGTGAAGCCGCCGTACAGCGCCGGTGCCACATTATCCGGGTGGCCCTCGATTTCCGTAGCGATATCGAGAAGCTCATCCTTGGTATAATGGTCATCACACAAAGCGTTGGCTGCAAACAGACCGGCAACAATCGCACTGGAGCTGCTGCCCAGACCGCGGGACATAGGAATGCGGTTGAGCATCTTCACCTTCAGACCGATGCGTTGGCCGTCGGTTACGGCGTTCCACACGCGCAGAAAGCTGGCAAAGGCCAAATTACGGCCAAACGGCTTCAGATAATCTGCGCCCTCGCCTTCTACCTCCAACTGGAAGCCCTTCTTATCGGTTATTTCATAGCTTACTTCGTTATACAGATTGCAGGCCAGGCCGAGGGTATCAAAGCCGGGGCCGCAGTTAGCTGAGGTTGCGGGAACCTGGATAAATACTTTTTTCATGTTGCCGCCTCTTTATGCCAAATGGCTGTCTTCTACACGAATCACACAGCTGATTGCTTCTACTACCGGCAGTACGCGCAAAATTTGCAGCGCCATCTGCAGATTAGCCTCCGAAACACTGTGAGTAATTACAACAATTTCCGCCTTGTTGCTCTTAACATCATTAGTCTGTACAACATTGCGCAGGCTCACGTTCTGTGCGCCGAAGGCTGCAGCGATAGCTGCCAGTGCGCCCGGTTTATCTGCTACCTGCAGACGGATATATGCCGGTGCGGACATCTTGTCAGGCGGACAGAGGCGTTTTTCCTCAAAGCATGTGCAGCTGATGCGTCCGGTAGACTTGTGCTGCATATTGCGGGCAATATCAATAATATCGCCGCAGACAGAGCTTGCAGTCGGCAGACGGCCTGCACCGAGGCCCAGGAACATTGCTTCACCGATAGCATCACCATTGACAAATACAGCGTTATACACGCCGTTTACGCCTGCCAGCGGATGGGAAAGCGGAATCATCGTCGGGTTAACACGCAGGCTGACACCGTTTTCCGGATCGTTCTTGGCGATTGCCAGAAGCTTAACTGCGTAACCGAGGTCAGTTGCATATTTGATATCGCAGGCTTCGATGCTTTCAATGCCTTCAACCTGCACATCGTCCAGATTGAAGCGGGTATTGAAGGCGATAGATGCCAGAATAACGATTTTACGCGCAGCATCCAGACCGCCTACATCGGCAGTAGGATCGGACTCTGCATAGCCCTTGGCCTGCGCTTCCTTCAGTACCTCGTCGTAATCAAGGTGTTCGTTAGCCATCTTGGACAGCATATAGTTGGTGGTGCCGTTCACGATACCCATGATAGAGGTAATCTGATTGGCTGCCATACTGGTTTTCAAAGGTCCAATGATAGGAATACCGCCGCAGACGCTGGCTTCAAACATAAAGTCGCAGTTGTGCTCATGTGCCAGCGGGAACAGCTCGGCACCGAATTTGGCCAGAACGTCCTTGTTGGCAGTAACAACATGCTTGCCGTTGGCAAAGGCTCTGGCGATAAATTCCTTGGCAGGATGCTCGCGGCCCAGCAGCTCAACGATAATATCAATATCCTTATCCTCAAGCACTTCGTCAGCGTTGTCGGTGAAAATATATTTATCGCCGTATTCCTGTTTCAGGCGGTCTACATGGCGGTCAAGCACCTTGGTGATTCTTACCGGCTTGCCTACCTCTTTGGCTATTTTCTCTGCATTTTTCTCTAAAACCTTCAGCACGCCGCCACCGACAGTGCCGGCGCCCAACAGACCAACATTTACAAAATCCTTCATTTAGTACCCCTCCAATACCTAAATAAGTAATCGGTTATACCTGACCTAAAACTTCCAGACGTTTTACGCCGTCAATCATGCGCAGCTTGTCCAGCAGAGCCTCCAGATCTACCGTCAGATGCTTGGTTTCGATAGAAATAGTGGTGTTGGCAACGCCCTGCAGAGGAATGCCCTGGTTGATGGTCATGATGCTGCCGGAATCGTCGGCAACAGTATTCAGGACCTTGGACAGCACACCGGATTTGTGCTCCAGCAGTAAGGACAAGGTAATAATTTTTTCCTTGCTTGCTTCATAGAACGGGAAAACGAAATCCTTATATTTGTAATAAGCACTGCGGCTCAGGCCCATTTTTTCAACTGCTTCGTTGATAGTTTTGATTTCGCCGCGTTTGAGGATTTCTTTAACCTTTATAGTTTTTTTAATTGCTTCAGGAAGAATTTCTTCGCGAACCAAATAGAATGTGGATTTTTCAGACATACTAGTGTCCCCTTTCTTCATACAAAATTCTTCTAATATTATACCACTGTTCTCTTGAAAAGTACACTTGTTATTTTTGTAAATTCTGAACAAATTCAGTGTACAATATAAGTACATATGCATACAAAAAAAGCTGCCGCAGGCAGGTTCCGTCACCGTGAGTAACAGAACAAGCCTGCAGCAGCTGCTGCGTAATTCTTAATTAAAATTAAGCGCGGGAAATGTAGTCGCCGGTTCTGGTATCGATAGCCAGAACATCGCCCTCGTTGATGAACAGAGGAACCTTAACAACATAGCCGGTATCCATGGTAGCGTTCTTGCTGCCGCCGGTTGCGGTATCGCCTTTGATGCCGGGTTCGGTTTCAACTACGGTCAGTTCTACAGTGTTCGGCAGGTCAACGCCCAGTACACGGTTGTCATAAATCATGATTTTAACGTCCATGTTCTCTTTGAGGAAGTTCAGTGCGCTGCCCAGAGTTTCTTTGCTCAGCTCGGTTTGTTCGTAGGTTTCATTATCCATGAATACATACATGCCGTCGGATTCATACAGATATTGCATTTCGCGACGGTCGATGTGAGCCTTCGGCAGACGCTCGCCTGCGTTGAAGGTACGCTCAACAACAGCACCGGTGCACAGGTTACGCATTTTTGCACGTACGAAAGCAGCACCCTTACCAGGTTTTACGTGTTGGAATTCAACAACCTGCCAAGCGTCGCCATCGATAGTAACAGTTACGTTGGTTTTAAATTCGTTTGTGGAAATCATTGGAAGCCCTCCTATAAATTTAAATATTAGACAATTTCAATAAGCTGCTTTTTGACACCGTTCAAGGCTCTTGCCCCATCCTCTGTCAAAACAACAGTATCTTCTATACGTACCCCGCCTTTACCGGGAATGTATATACCGGGTTCAATAGTGAAGATCATGCCTGTCTGCAGCACCGTAGCGCCACGCTTGTTGATCATCGGCATTTCATGGATTTCCAGGCCTACACCGTGACCTGTTCCATGCACATAATAATCGCCGTAGCCGCAGGCGGTAATGCTGTCACGCACAATAGCGTCCAGCTCTCTGCCGGTCATGCCTGCTTCGGCAGCCTTCAGGCCCTTGCGCTGTGCTTCTTCAACTATAGTATAAATTTCCTGCTGCCAGGAATTTGCCAGGCCCACTACCAGGGTACGCGTCATATCGGAATGATATCCCTTATAGACAGCGCCGAAGTCAAAGGTAATAAAATCACCGACCTCGATAACCTTGTCGGATGCCATGCCATGCGGCAAAGCACTGCGTACGCCGGAGGCTACAATCGTATCAAAGGAAGTCTTTTCACTTCCCAAGGCACGCATATAGTATTCCAGACGGCCTGCCAGACTGCGCTCGGTACAGCCAGGCTTGATATCCTCCAGCAGATGGATAAAGGCTTCGTCAGCAATGCTGGCAGCCTTCAGCAGCAGGTCCAGCTCTTTTTTATCCTTAATCATACGGATATCGCTGAAATCAATACTCTGCATGTAGGTTTCGCCCAAAAGCTCGTGCAGCACAGTATAATCATCATAGCTGTAATACGCTCCGTCAAAGCCTACTACCTGCGCTTGGGCATTCTTTGCCAAATCAGCGGCGGCAGCCCAGATGCTGTGCGCACCTGTCGGAGTATACTCCAGCACCTTGAAGAACTTCATTTCGTTTCTGGCCTGCTCTGTATAACGGCCATCCGTAATCAGCACGCCCTGTTGTCTGTCCAGATACAGCAGACTGGAATCTCCTGTAAAGCCGGTCAGATAACGGATTGTGGTAACATCCTTAATAATGACACTGTCTACCTGCAGCTTGGCCATATGCTCCAAAACTCTATTGATACGCGTCATGATATTACCCTCTTTCCATAAAACTGATGATAGCTATGAATCACCTAAATATTTTACCACTCATTGGCAAAACTTTCAACTATTATCTTTGCTAAGGCACTTTTTTTGTTAACTTTGTAGCATAACCAGCAAAAAAGCAGGCCGTAAGCAGCGCCCTGCAGCGTTGTCGGCCTGCCCTTTCAAAGACATACTATAAAAATTATTTACATTCGGCAGGAGCAATGCCTTCTGCGGTTTTGATGTTCTTACGTACATCGTCGCAGCATTTATGGAAGTTTGCCAGCTCCTCAGCAGTCAGAGGCAGCTCCAGCACACGCTCTGCGCCGTTTTTGCCCAACAGTACGGGAACGCCTACAAAGACATCCTTTTCGCCGTATTCGCCGTCAAGCAGCATGGAAGCAGGCATAATGCGTTGCTCGTCGTTGAAAATGCAGCGTACCATACGTGCTGCGGTAGAGCAGATGCCGTATTCGGTGCAGTGCTTGCCGCTGTAGGTTACCCAGCCGCCGCCGATAGCGCGTTTTTGCAGCTCCGGTTTGTCAAAAGCAAATTTAGGATCCTCGTGCTCCAGAGAGCTTAAAGGAATGCCGTTGAAGTTTACGCAGGACCATGCAGCCATTTGGGAAGCGCCATGCTCGCCAATCATGTAAGCGCTGATGGATTGCGGAGAAACGCCGGTCTGCAGAGATAAAGCAGATACCAGACGGGAGGTATCCAGACCGGTACCGGTACCGATTACATGGCCTTTCGGCAAACCGCTTTCGCGATAAAGGATGTTGGTGATAACATCGCAAGGATTGGTGATGTTAACAATGAAGCCGTTGAAGCCGCTGGCCATAACCTTGTGGATATAACCTTTAACCTGTGCTGCGGTAAAGGTAAGCTCGTCCAAACGGTCACCGCTGGCAACCAGGTCGATATCGCCGATGCAGTTTACAATAGCATCGCAGTCGCCCAAGTCAGCGTAGGTACCGCCGTTGATTTTTACATCATGCGGGCAATACAGAATTGCGTCGCGCAGGTCCTGTACCTCGGCAGCCAGCTTGGATTCTTTCGGATCTACCAGCACCAGCTCGGCAGCAATGCCCTGAATAGCCAGGCTGTATGCAACGTGAGCACCAACGTGACCTAAACCGATAATACCAACTTTTCTTGTTTTCATAATTAAGTTCCCCCCAAATTATTCTTTAATATTTTATTTGTCCAAAATAGGCAGCGTAGCTGACGCATGGCCCATAATGGTAATATTGTAATCCTTTTTGCCCTGCTCTGCAAGTTTTTCCTGAGCCATATCCCAGGCCTCCTGCAAGGATGCACAGGGAATATGACCTGTCTTGCGGACAAAGTCGAAGTTCTCGGGACGTGTTACCAGATAAGCGGTTACATCGTTGACAATGCAGCGCGCCTTGAAGGCAACAAAGGCCGGAATAGTGAAATTAGCACGGATATCCTTTTCAAACTGCTCCATATCGTTACGGCTGAAGCAATCCGTAAAGATAGCAGGCTCCTTAATATCCGGGCAGTCCAAAGTGAAAATCATGATGCCGCCGTGCTTAACCGCAAACTGTGCGTTCATGTGGCACTTGGTAGCCTGATACAGATTCAAATCCTTGGGATAACCGCCTGCGGAAGCAATTACTACATCAGCCAGCTGCTTGATGTGTACGCCTGCCATAGCCAGCAAATCCTTACAGCCTTTCTGCCATGCCTCGTACCAGTGGCCTGCAACAACCTCGCTGATTTCTCCGTCCGGAGTAAACACAGTGTTCACCAGAAAATCCGGATTCAACAGTTTGCAGGATTCATACATATCCTGATGAATGGGATTGCCCTCGAGCAGACTTGCGTCACAGGCCTTGTTGCAGCCTGCGCCTTCTACCGGAGACATAGTCATGCAATGGTTTTTCATAATGCTGTCATATGCCGCTACGCCCGGCATAACAGCCTTGCGTCCGCCGCCGAAGCCGGCAAAGGGATGCAGCGTTACAGCACCGGTCAGAATAACTCTGTCGGCATTGGCAACATATTTGCTGATAGCAACATCATTGCCGAAGGAGGTTTGCCCAAGCAGTACCATGTCCTCGCTCTTGCGGGAGTCATGCTGAACTATTTTCAGACGGCGTACCATCTCCTCGCCGCAAACGGTGATATCCTCTTCATGCGTATGACCGCGGTGGGTACCGGTAGCAACAATAACAGTGATGTCCTCGTCCTTTACGCCCACACTGTTCAGCTCGGCCACAATAACCGGCAGAAATTCGGACGTGCCGCACAGACGTGTGATATCGCTGATGACAATGGTTACAGTTTCGCCTGCATGCACAATTTCTCGCAGAGGCTTGGTACCGATCGGGTTACGGATTGCTTCGGTAGTAGCGGCAACAACGTCCTCGCAGACGCTGGATTCATTGCCGTGTATATCATATATAACGCGCTCCTCGGGGAGCAGTACCTCTTCCTGTCGTTTGCCTATTGGCAGAAAGTACTTTTTCATCGACATCCCTCCATTTGAAAAAACTAACTTTATTATACATGAAATCAGCTAAATATACAAGCTGACAGTAAAACTGTAAAGAAAATTCAGCCTTTGTCTAAAATTGTGTTATAATGTTATTATATGAAAGCGAGGTTCCCATTATGAAGAAAACTCTTATCGCCTATTTTACACGCACAGGCATTACCAAAAAACTGGCCGAAGACACCGCCAAGCAAACCGGTGCCGATCTTTTTGCTATCGAGCCGGTAAAAGAATATTCCTCCTCTTATCTTATCTGCGTAGGCCAGGCCAAGCTGGAAAACCTGCAAAACGCACGTCCTGCGATAAAGGCCAAGCCGCAGAACCTGCAGGACTATGACACCATTGTGGTGATGTTCCCTATCTGGTGGTTCACCTGCCCCAATATCATCCTCACCTTCCTGGAGGAAAACGACCTGAGCGGCAAAACAGTTATCCCTGTCTGCACCTACGGCAGCAGCGGTAAGGGCAGCAGCGAAAAGGCTATGGCGGCAGTTTGCAAGGACGCAACCTTTAAGCCCTGCATTGAAGCAACCGGCCTCAAAGATAAGGCTGTTGCAGCCATTGCCGCAGTAATCGAAGAAGCATAAGAAGCGTAAAATTAAGGCTTCCGCAGTTTGGCAACACCTTACTGCAGAAGCCTTTTGCTTTATAATTTTTCAGGATATGCTTACGGCTTTACGCATAAAATACGCTGCGTAAGATTTGTCAGCACGTTGATGGCATTAGCCAGCGCGCTGTGGTCAAAGTGCATATCACGGTCATGCAGACGCGGCTCCAGGTCGCAGCCAATGCCCAGGCTGGCAGTTTTCAGCTGCGGACGCTCCTGCTTGAAGAAGTTGAAGTCCTCGCCTACCGTAATATTGGCAGCGGGAATCAGTCCTCCCGCTCCCAGCTCTGCGGAAATTACCTCCTGCGTCAGCGCCAACAGTGATGGGTCAGCCTCCGCAGCCGGGCAGGTGCCGACAATATGACAGTCCGCCTCCGCGCCATACACCTTCGCCGTATTCACGACGATATCTTCTACCTTGCGGCGCAGCTCCAACATCTCGGCGTTCGACGTACTGCGCAGGTCAAAGCCGATGCTTACCTTGTCACAGATAGCGTTAAGCGAGCCTGCGCCGCCCATAAAGCGGGTAGTCTTGATGCTGCCGCCCAAAAGCGGGTTGCTGTGCAGTGCGTTGATGGCATTCACAATAGCGGCACCGGCATCAATAGCGTTCACGCCCAGATGCGGCTGGGAGCCATGCGCTGCCAACCCACGGATTTCGCCTTCCATCAGGGTGCAGGCCGTCCAATTGATCTGCGCTATAATCTGACCACTGCGTGCCATATCCTTCGGCATTACATGATAACCCAAAGCGTACTGCACATCATCCAGTGCGCCTGCCTCCAGCATTGCCAATGCGCCTCTGCCGATTTCCTCCGCAGGCTGGCAAAGAATCTTCACGCGGCCGCAGGCGAGGCCCTGCTCTTGCAGCAGCTTGGCTACGCCCAAAGCGATAGTCATATGCGCATCATGACCGCAGGCGTGAATAGGCGCCAGCGAACCGTCCTCGTTTTTAAAGAGCAGGCAATCCATATCGGTGCGCACTGCTACCGTAGGTCCCGGCTTGCCGCTGTCGAGCACAGCGGTAAGTGCTGTAGTATTGCCAACGTTTTCTGTTACGTCGTAACCTAGCTTACGCAAAAAATCTGCCAGAAAGGCTGCCGTCCTAACTTCCTTGAAGGCAGGCTCAGCCAGAGCATGCAGCTTGGGCCATACTTCATTAATATATGCTTGAATATCCATAAAATTACCACCTTTGCATAGACAAAAGGCCAACGGCAAAGCTCCCGCAGGAGTTTTGCACGTTGACCATGAGCTCATTATTTGTTATCCCAGCCTAAGTATACAGAACCGGGGAATTTCTTCTCGATGAATTCTGCATTTTCCTTAGATTGATATGCTTCCTGGAAAATCTTCAGACGCGGATCGTTCAGGTCCTTTTCCTGTACAGCAACAATGTTTACATACAGAGAATCCTTGGTTTCACGCAGGATAGGATCCTTGGCAGGGTCCAGGCCGGCGCTGATAGCGTAGGTAGTGTTGATAGCTGCGCAGGTCAGATCATCCAGACTGCGGGGAATTGCTGCAGCCTCCAGCTCGATAATTTCGAAATGATGCGGATTTTCGGTGATATCCTTAACGCTGGTAGTAACATCCTTCGGGTCTTTAACCTTAATCAGGTTGTTGGCAGCGAGCAGCAGAATAGCACGGCCGCCGTTGGTCGGATCGTTAGGAATACCGATTTTTGCACCGTCGGGAATGGTGTCGCCGGGTTTCAATTTTTTAGAATAGATGTTAATCGGGAACAGAGCGGTGTTGAAGGCTTTAGCCAGCTTGAAGGAAGGCTCCTTCTTCATAGTTGCCTTCAGGAAGGGCTCGTGCTGGAAGCAGTTAGCCCAGATTTCACCGGAAGCCAGAGCGGAGTTAGGAGTTACGAAATCGCTGAACTCTTTAACCTCAATCTTCAGGCCCTTTTTCTCGGCAATCTTCTTTACGTTATCCATAATAATAGCATGAGGACCGGGGTTTACGCCTACGATAACCGGCTTATTCATATCTACCTTGCCGTCATCTTTAGAACCGCCGCAGCCTGCAGCTACAAGAGCAAACATTGTCAGTACGCCCACAAGAGCGTATTTTAAAAACTTATTCATTATACATTAACCTCCCCAGCAGTTTACTAGACTGCTAAAACAAAATACATTGCTATTATATGCTTTTGCCATAGCATAGTCAAGAAAGAAAAATGTATACTATTTTACACTTTTTAAAAGTTTTGCAGTGCAAAAAAGAGGCTACCACAATTTCTTGTGATAGCCTTAAATGTTCAGTTGCAGTCCAAACTAAACGGATTATTTAATTTGAGACATAACCTCTGCAGCGAAGTCCTCTTGTTTCTTTTCGATGCCTTCGCCCAGTTGGAAACGGGAGAATGCCAGAACTTCAGCGCCTGCAGCTTTTACCAGTTTGCCAACGGTTTGGTCCGGATCTTTAACGAACTCTTGGTCAACCAGGCATACTTCTTTGTAGTATTTGTTGATACGGCCCATAACCATCTTCTCGATGATTTTTTCCGGTTTGCCTTCGTTTTTAGCTTGCTCGGACAGAACTTCTTTCTCGTGTTCCAGCTCAGCAGCCGGTACTTGAGAGCGTTCCAGATAGCTCGGGTTAGCAGCAGCAACATGCATTGCAACGTCTTTACCCAGTTCAGCATTGCCGCCTTTTAATTCAACAACAACGCCGATTTTGCCGCCGCCATGGATGTAAGCAGCAACAACGCCTTCCGGAGCTTCGTACAGAGCGAAACGACGAACGGAAATCTTTTCGCCGATTTTAGCAACGCTAGCGGTTACCAGAGCTTCAACGGTTTGGCCGTCCAGCTCGGAAGCCAGCAGAGCTTCTACGTCAGCCGGTTTGGTAGCTACGATATGAGCAGCAATTTTTTCAACGAGTTCTTTGAAGCCGTCGGTTTTAGCCACAAAGTCGGTTTCGCAGTTAACTTCTACGATTGCACCGATCTTGCCGTCAGCGCTAACGAAAGAGCCAACAACGCCTTCAGCAGCGATACGGCCGGCTTTTTTAGCAGCAGCAGCCAAACCTTTTTCACGCAGGAAGTCGATTGCTTTGTCCATATCGCCTTCTACAGCGGTCAGTGCTTTTTTGCAGTCCATCATGCCAGCGCCAGTACGCTCGCGCAGTTCTTTAACTAATGCAGCAGTAATTTGAGCCATCAGTTATTCCTCCTCAAAATGTAATATATTAACGTTAGGATTATTCAGCTTCTTCGGTTGCCGGAGCTTCTTCAGCAGCAGCTTCTTCGGTTTGCATACCTTGACGGCCTTCCAGAACAGCGTCAGCCATTTTAGCAGTCAGCAGTTTTACAGCGCGGATAGCGTCGTCGTTTGCAGGGATTACATGATCGATTTCGTCCGGATCGCAGTTGGTGTCAACGGTTGCAACGATAGGAATGTTCAGTTTGTGAGCTTCCAGAACAGCGATGTGCTCTTTGCGGGGGTCAACGATGAACATAGCGCCCGGCAGTTTTTTCATGTCTTTGATACCGCCCAAGTATTTGGTCAGTTTTTCCATTTCATGTTTCAGGCTGATAACTTCTTTCTTCGGCAGCAGGTCGAAGGTGCCGTCAGCTTCCATAGCTTCCAGTTTGCGCAGACGTGCAATACGGGTTTGGATGGTTTTGAAGTTGGTCAGCATGCCGCCCAGCCAACGCTCGTTAACGAAGAACATGTTGCAGCGGGTAGCTTCTTCTTTCATAGCTTCTTGAGCTTGTTTTTTGGTACCAACGAACAGAATGTTTTCGCCAGCAGCAGCAACCTCACGGATGAAGTTGTAAGCTTCGTCAACCTTTTTTACGGTTTTTTGCAGGTCGATGATGTAGATACCGTTACGCTCGGTGAAGATGTACGGAGCCATTTTAGGGTTCCAACGACGGGTTTGGTGACCAAAGTGTACACCAGCTTCAAGTAATTGTTTCATAGAGATAATAGCCATTTTTGTTTCCTCCTGTTTTTTCCTCCGCAGGAATGGGTTATAATTCTTCTCTACGCGGCAAAACGTAGCAACAGATGAATTTTCCTGCGTGTGTTATTTTTACACCAAAATATTCTACCATAAATTCCGCAAGCAGGCAAGAGATTTTTACTGCTTGCGGAGGGTATATGTTAATTTTTTTACATTATAATGCTGTGCTTACAGAATATACCCCAGATATGCCGCATAGCACATCAGCATCAGCGCCCCGGCCCAGCGTTGCAGGCGCTGAGTACGCAACACGCACAGCCACAGAAGCACTGCCGCACCAAGCGCTACATAGGTATCAAAGTTGAAGGCAGATGCGAAGGGAATGTCGATGATAAGCGAGGATAAGCCTACTACGAAAAGGATATTGAAAATGTTGCTGCCGACGATATTACCGATGGCAATATCCGCGTTACCGCGGCGTGCCGCCGCTACAGAGGTGAACAGCTCCGGCAGCGAGGTGCCCAAGGCCACAATCGTCAGGCCGATAAAACGCTCGCTAAGTCCAGCATAGGTTGCAATAGAGGTTGCTGCGCCAACGGTAACATTACTGCCGGCAATAATCAGCGCCAAGCCGCCAACTGCACCCAAAAGGCAGCGTCCCAGCGGCAAACCGGGCTCTTCCAGATCACTGTCGACATTGCTCTTCATCGCCATGGTGTACAGATACATCATATATGCGGCAAAGGCTACCATGAGCACGCCGCCGTCCGCCAGACTGATACTGCTGTCGCGTCCCTGATAAAACAGCAGTGCGGTAACACCAATCATGAAGGGGATTTCGATGCGTACGGTAGAACGCGCTACCGCAATCGGTACAATAGAAGCCGCAAGGCCTAAAATAACAAGTATGTTAAGAATATTACTGCCTACGATATTACCGATGGTAATATCCGCATTACCCTTAACCGCCGCCGCGATACTTACCGCTGCCTCCGGTGCGCTAGTGCCCATCGCCACGATAGTAAGGCCGATTACCAGCTGCGGAATGCCAAAGCGCATGGCAATACCTGCCGCGCCCTCGACAAACCAATCCGCACCCTTACCGAGCATCACAAAGCCTAAAGCCAATAAAACAAACTGTAAAGCTATTTCCATTTTCTTCCTCCTTGATTTGCAGCCGTCCCTAAAAACAAAAAAGCGAGACATTGCTGCAATAAAATTACAACAAAGTCTCGCTACTTAGTCACAAAGCCGGATTGCCAAAGCAATCGTACTGACGACAGAGTGAACACGCCATGCGTGCAAGCTACTCCCTTTATATGCTTAGTTTAGCTAAACGCAGGGAGTTTGTCAAGTAAAATTTAGCTTCTTTTGAACAGCTTGCCGAAAAGCGGCGAAAGCAGTGATAAAAGTGCTGCCACCAGGAAGAACAGGCACAGCGGACGCTGGAAGAAAATAGCAAAGCTGCCGTCGCTCATAATCAGCGAGCCGACAAAGTTCTGCTCTGCCATACCGCCTAAGATAATGCCGATGATAATCGCCGACATGGAAAAGCCCAGCTTATTCATAAAGTAACCTAAGAAACCGCTTGCTACCATCAGATAAACATCGTTCAGGGAATTATTGTAGGAATAAGTACCCACGAAGGTCATCATCACGATAATCGGCAGCAGAATGTGTACAGGCACGTTAACAACCTTCATAAAAAGTCTGATTAACGAAAAGCCCATAATACCCATAATCACGTTAGCTAAGAGCAGACCGATGAAGATAGCGTAAACATCAGGTGCCTTCTCCACAAAAAGCAAGGGACCGGGCTGCAGGCCCTGAACCATCAGCGCGCCCATCATAATTGCCGTTGCGCCGTCGCCGGGGATACCCAGCGTCAGCACAGGGATGAAGGCACCGCCTGATACAGCGTTGTTGCCTGCCTCGGAGGCTACAATGCCCTCGGGCTCACCGTTGCCGAAGTTCTTGCTGTGCTTAGACCAGCGTTTAGCCTGATCATAAGAAACAAAGGAAGCAATATCGCCGCCGGTACCGGGCACACAGCCGATGAAGGTACCGATGAAGGAGGAACGCAAAAGCGTGCTGAACACCCTCTTGATATCGTCAAACGAAGGCAGCAGACGGTCCAGCATCATGTGCTGCTCCTTGCGTTCATTATGATAATAATCCTCAATACTGCTCAACACCTGCGCAAAGGCGAACACACCGATCAGCACAGGGATAAAGGATACACCGCCCATAAAATAGTTGGAGTCCAAAGTAAAGCGGATTGCACCGCTCATACCGTCAATGCCGACGGTCGCCAGGAACAGACCGATAAGACCGCCCATAATACCCTTGATAACACTGCCGGAGGAAACACTCGTAATAATGCTGAGGCCGAAAATAGCCAGAGCAAAATATTCCGGCTTGGAAAACTGCAGTGCAACCTTCGCCAGCTGCGGTGCCAGCAAAATCAGGCAGATAGTACTGAAAATACCGCCAAAGGTGCTGGCCAAGGTGGAAAGACCGAGAGCACGTCCAGGCTGCCCCAGCTTCGTCGCCATCGGATAACCGTCCAGAGTAGTCGCT
>ERZ791617.253-NODE-253-length-40166-cov-51.9512_pt1 | contig 40166 bp, 38 predicted proteins | sample MGYA00510272_ERZ791617 | MGnify/ENA primary metagenome ERZ791617 (study PRJEB30046, sample SAMN00715200) | human gut metagenome | study: EMG produced TPA metagenomics assembly of the A metagenome-wide association study of gut microbiota in type 2...
CTTAATATAAGTTATTGATTTACAGACGATTAAATGTTAATTTAACGCAGTATTGTTAAAAGGCTTATTCGTTATATAATGAATCGCCTAATATAATGAATTGCTTATTCCTTCAACCATCCACCTATCAAGTCGATGATTTCCTGTCTGGTAGGCTCAGGAAACGACAGGATGCGGGTGAGATGCGAACCGCCATGACACATATAGACATGCAGGTTCTTCTTGTTCTTGGTGAATGGCAATCCATAGATGCCCGATGCACCCCATGGGTCGATGTCACCATAAATATATACCATCTTCGGATCGTTCTTGGTCAGGAAATCCACGGTATAATTGTAAAGCTTTGGCGAGAACTCTACGTTCTCGGCACCCTTCGGCACCATCAGCTTCTTCAGATAACCCTTTGGCGACTTGATGCTCAGGTATCTCTTGAATGGCTTGGTGTAATATCCGTAATATCCCAACTCCCTGGCAGCCTGCACATCAAACGGAGAGGTGGCGTTGTAGTTGGTGAAATACTCCGGCTCACACATATTGATCCAGTATTTGAACACCTGGTCGTCGGTGGAATCATTCGTAGGAATCTTCTTGATATCCTCACCCCACTGCCAGAAGGCGAAGGCATATTCAAACACCGAGTAATCGAAAATCTCGGCGATAGGCGCATTGAAACGATACTGCTTCTCGCTGCAGTACTTCTCGAACATCGGCAGCAGCGCAGCCTTGCGCCTGAAGAGCAGCAGCTGGAAGTTGAGCACCTTCTGTCGGTTCTCCTTGGTAGAAACCTCTTCCTGCAGGAACTTCTCGTGTCTGCCATCCTCCACGCCCTTGTTCAGCGGTGCAACGTATGGCACGGAGATGTCCACATCATTCGGGAAGTAGGCACGGTAGAACATCGTAGTCTGTCCGCCCTTGCTGATACCCGTGGCAATCCACTTGCCCTTGTACATCGCATGCAGGGTCTGGTTAACGTGGTGCAGATCGTAGAGCGAATTCTCCACGGTGAGGTAATCCCAGTTGCAAGGCTTCGGCATCGACTTGTCGAAATAGCGGTATTCCACGGTGATGATGTTGGTATCGAAGAGCTTGGAAAGTTCCTCGATGTATCCCTCGCGCAATGCATACTTGGCGTTGTAGCCTTCAGTTACGAGCACGGTAGGACGGTCGAATCCTCTGTGGCAGAGTATCACTCGCTGCTCAAAGCTGCCCTTGGAAGCATCCTTGGCATCCAGTTGCTGCTTGATGAAGAACACATACTTTTCAGGGAAATGCGTACTTTTCAGCATTTCCACATCACTCACTCCAGGCAGCGCCGCCAACAGCTTGCCCGCCTCTCCCAGTTCTGCCGCCAGCATCTGCAAAGGCAGGATGAAGAGCAGCAGCATCAATTTCAGGAATCTCAAATTCAATTTCATTTTCGTCTCTCTTTTATATATTTATTTTTTTAATTTTCGTAAATAAAAAAACATACTGCAAAGGTAAGGATTTATTCTTGCCTGGCAAAGAGAAGCGCCACCTTTTTATTATATTTGCAGCATTTTTCGACTTTTTCTTGAGAAAAACAAGGCTAATAGAAATTATTTTCGTATTTTTGCAGAGGAAATCAAATCACAATAAATAAGTAATAATAATAAATATCAAATCACAGTAAACAAATAAGTAAATAAACAAGTAAAAATATGACTAACTTACAACAATCAGCAACTCATTTTACAGATACCAAACCCCATTATGCCCTGCTCGACGGATTGCGAGGCGTGGCAGCATTGCTCGTGGTGTGGTATCATGTGTTCGAAGGCTACCAGTTTGCATCCGGCTCAGCCATCATCCAGGAAATCAACCACGGCTATCTGGCGGTTGACTTCTTCTTCATCCTTTCCGGTTTCGTCATCGGCTACGCCTATGATGACCGTTGGGGAAAGACATTGACCCTGGGAAAATTCTTCAAGCGCCGCCTCATCCGCCTGCATCCGATGGTAGTGATGGGTGCCTTGATAGGACTCGTAATGTTCATCCTTCAGGGGGCAGTAACCTGGAACGGCACACCGGCTTCGGTACCTGCGATGATGATAGCCCTGCTCTGCGCCATGCTGATGATTCCCGCCCTGCTAGGTTGCGGATACGAGGTAAGAGGCAATGGCGAAATGTTTCCGCTCAACGGCCCCGCCTGGTCGCTCTTCTTCGAGTACATCGGCAACATCCTCTATGCCCTTTTCATCCGGAGGCTCTCCACCAGGGCTCTGGCTATTCTCGCCGGTATCCTATCCATCCTGCTGCTTTGGTTCACGACTACGGATGTTTGCGGCTACGGCATGTTTGGTGTGGGCTGGACGCTCGATGGTCTCAACTTCTGGGGTGGACTTCTGCGCATGCTTTGTCCATTTACGATAGGAATGCTACTGTCCCGTGTTTTCCATCGCATCCAGTTCAAGGTAAAGGGTGCGTTCTGGATCTGTTCCATCATTCTTCTCCTGCTCTTCCACGTACCTTATATAGAGAGTATGGTTGGCGGCAGTATTGTGAACGGCAGTAATGTGGGCGGCGCTGATGGCATCACGCTGAATGGTGTTTTCGAAGCAGTTTGCATCCTTCTGATATTCCCGGCGATAGTATGGCTGGGAGCGAGCGGAACAACAACCGACCGTTTCAGCACCCGCGTCTGCACATTCCTGGGCGACATCTCCTTCCCGCTCTACATCGTGCACTATCCGTTTATGTATTACTTCTATTCGTGGCTCATCGAGAAGCAGCTCTTCACGCTTGGTGAAACCTGGCCCGAGGCGCTCATCACCTGTGCAGTTTCGATAGCAGCCGCCTGGTTATGCCTGAAGTTCTACGACCTGCCAGTGCGCAGATGGCTGGCGGCAAAGATACGAACAAAGAAAGGTACTCGCAAGTAAAACTACGATAAAATTGAAAATCCCCCCATTTTTCTTGCGAAATCAAAATATTCATCGTATCTTTGCAGAAAGAATGTGCAGAAAGATGGATAGTGCATAAAAAGCCATCCTGAAAACATAGGAGATTAGATTATGACAGAAATGAACGATAGAAGATTGCCAGTAGGTATCCAGTCTTTTGAAAAAATCAGAAAGGGTGGATACCTATATGTTGACAAAACAGATATCATCTGGCAACTTGCCAACAGAAATAAAACGTATAATTACCTGAGCCGCCCACGCCGCTTTGGTAAATCAGTGCTGGTCGATACGCTCGAAGCCTACTTCATGGGTAAGAAGGAACTCTTCGAGGGCTTGAAGATTATGCAGATGGAAACGGAATGGGTGAAGCGACCTGTCATCAGACTAGATATGAGTCAGGCTGGCGCAGAACCGGATAGTCTGAAAGGTTATCTTGACTATACCTTTCAGGAATATGAATCTTTATATGAGATAGAATCCAGAGGTAACTCTCCCTTAGCTACTCGTCTGATAGAAATTATAAAGACTGCTTACAACAAAACGGGGCTGCAGGTTGTCATTCTCATCGACGAATACGACTCTCCATTGCAGCATTCCTGGAAGACTCCGCATCATGAAGCATGTACGGATATCTACAGAGAAGTATTTGCCGTATTAAAATCTCAAGATAAATACGAGAAGTTTGTCTTCATCACGGGCATCACCAAGTTTACGCAAATCTCACTCTTCTCTGTACTCAACAATCTGAGCAACATCAGCTTTGAGCCGGAATATGCAGCCATCTGTGGTATTACGAAAGAAGAGGTGCTGCGCGATTTTAAGCCGGAAATCAACAAATTGGCAGAATACGAAGACTGGACATTCGATGAAGCCGTAGCACAACTGACGGCATATTATGACGGCTATCATTTCAGCCGCCGCAATATGGTGGATGTATTCAATCCGTTCAGTCTCATCAATGCCTTGGCAGATTCTGATTTGAAGAACTATTGGGCTTCGTCGGGGGCAACCTCCCTGTTGCCTAAGTTTGTGGATGACCTGGAGATTCGTTTAAAGGATTTTGACCATAGTGCCCTGTTGAGTACAATTATAGAAACTTCCGACGTAACGGGCGGAGGACCAGAACTGTTCCTCTATCAGTCGGGCTATCTCACTATTAAAGGTTACATAAACGGAACTTATTTGCTTGGTATTCCTAACTTCGAGGTAAAGCAAGCCTTGAATGAAATTGTATTGCCAACGTTAGCCATGCGCAAGAATAATGACCTTCAATCTACCCAGGCTTTTCTGAATCTTTACCTGAGCATGGGTAATCTACCAGAAGCCATGAAGTGTCTGAAAGCCCTTGTTGCAGATGTACCCTACAGCAACAAGAAGCTTGCAAGCATGGATATGGAGGAGCGCTACCGCCTGATTCTGAGTACAATTTTCAACGCCATTGGTTGTAGAGTGGAAGTTGAAAAGATGATATCTACAGGTAGAATAGATATGGTGGTAGAAACATCAACAATCATCTATGTATTGGAATTGAAACTGAGCAATAATGGTGGTGTTAACGCTGCTACAGAACAAATTAAAGCTAAGCAGTATGCAGAACCATTCAAGGCCGACAAGCGCAAGGTCATCGCCCTGGGCGTGGAACTTGATGAAACGGGCAAGGGATTGATAGATTGGAAAAAAGTGGAAGAAACTTTATAAAATACAGCTCCAAACAAATATCCCGCCAAGTGTCCTGCTGGATTAAAAATCCGTTGGGACATTTGGCGGGTTCTTTTGTTTATCATAAAGACTAATGATATTCTTTTCTTTCTATCCTCCTGGCTCGCAGGTTCAGCTTACGAGGATCTTGGCGCAAATCCCAGAGATCCACCAGCCAGAGGATTTCTTTCTCTTCATTGTAGAAATAGATAATCTTGAAGTTCTTCATGATGATAGCACCACGAAACTCCATTGTTCCATTACGGAAATAAGCTACTATAGGATAACGCTTAGGCATAAATTCCAACAAACGCATAATCTCCTTAAATTGAGTTTGCCACTTACGAGCAGTTTTTAACCCAAACTCTTGCAAGGCATACTCAATACTCTTTTTTATTTCCCTCTTGAAAAGGGCATCAGCTTTTATTTCCATTCTGCAATCATCCTTTCTATCTCAGCTTCCAAAACAGAAATAGGCTCTCCATAATTTGGATCATCCAATTTATCCAAAATGCTCTCGCAATGCTCCATCACCTGCCCCAGCGAGCGGCCCATAGGATAGGAATCGGTGTCGCAAGTCTCATCCCATGATACAGATGAAGCTGATGATGTCAAAGAACGATAAGCAGGCGATGGCTCACAGACCTTATCCCCTGCAATCTTCGATTCCTCGACATGATATTTCTTTTCCTCCATATTTCTTTCGCTTTTAAAGTTCCACGTTACTTATTGGTGCAAAAATACAAAGAAAGATTGGAACTCGCAAGAAAAACTTATAGAAAATGGTAGAGAACGCTGAAATTTAATGGATTATGCGGATAAATTCCTCACGCAAAGAGAACAAGAAAGCCAGCCTTCTCCTGCGAAAAGGCTGGCTTTCTTTATCATTTAGATTCACTCACTATAAAGCTCTTCCCTGGATATCGTGGTGCTCCACAAGCCCACTTTCTCATCCTCCTCATGGCGGTTGATACCCGTATAGGTAAGACTGCTGTCCTCGTAGCGCTTGAACTTGAAGACGGCATCGTTCATCAACGCCTCATTAAATACACCCAGGTTCACCAGCAACTCAAAATCCTTCTTGGTCAAACCCGTAACCTTGGCAAAAAGACCAGGCTCCAACTGCATGATGACATCCCGAAGACTGCGCTCACGATAATCCGTAAGATACATGAAGATAGGTATGCGAGTGGCAAACTTGATGAGTTTCTCCTGTATCATCTTGCGCTTGCTCTTTACTTCCTTCTCCTCTTCGCTTAATTCCTTCTTCTCCTTTTTCGAAAGACCATCCTCCGATTCCGAAGCCGCTTTCTTGGTCTTCTTGATACGGTCGGTCTTGGTGATGATGGTCTGTATGTCCTCATTCAAACTTCTGAATCCCTCGATGTTCATCAAGGCCTGCATCGCCTGCTCATTATTCAACAGCTTTTCCAGCACACCATTTGTCACATTCACCAGCGTGGCACTCTCCCATCTCCTAGCCAGCAAGGTGGCAGAAGTATTGCTCGTTGCCATATCAAGCACCTCACCGGCGTTCAAAGCCTTCATCGCTCCATCCTGATAGCAGATTACGGGCAAGAAATGAATCAGATCATCCACCTTCTGCTCCGGAGTCTTGTCGGCATCCACATTCAGCTGACTGCTATATTCCGCCAACTTTCTCAAAGCCCTGTTTGGCGAGAAATCGAAAACATAACACTCCTGCTTCAAAATCTCCGTCTGGTTGGGATGCAATCCATCACGATTGGTAATGGTCCATGGCGACTGAACCCGGAAAGCGGCCTGGAAGTAGGTTTCCGGACTCGACGTATCACGAAGCATAAAGATGCCAGTCCATGGTTTCACGGTTACCCCCGTGGTCAGTTTGCCACAACTCAAAGTGATGGATTTGCAATGCAGAGGATCCGGATTCTCCATCGCCCGCTCTACAGGCGCAAGGGCATCAAGTCCGATTCCAGCCTTGGTTCCAGCACAAACTATCACCTGATATTCATGATAGAAAGTGTTCTGCGATTCTGCCAGCAGATTCCTCATAGCATAGCAGGATGCCACGTTGGGAAGAAACCACAGCGTATGTGCCAGCACACCGTAAAGTCTTGAATCATAAAATGGAAGAGGCGGTTTTCTGTTGTTTTGCTTCAAATGGTCGATAGATGCAGGCAGATAGTTGCCACGCAACAAGTCGAGCCATTTCTGCACATCATCATGAAAACGGAAGCAAGCCTTCTCGCCTTCTCCATCTGCCAGGAAGAATGTATTGAGGTCGAATTCATCAAACTCCCCATCATTCGCCACGGCAGCAATGGAAGGCGGCAACTGATAAGTCATCAGCACCATTCTCGGGAGCGAGGCATAGGGGTTCATCCTCTCGGGTTGCGACGTATCCTCAGCAGCATAACCTTGCAAGGATAATGTCTGCGGATGAGAAGATTGCGAATGAGAAATCTTGGGATGAGCATTCTCCCACTCCTCCTTGGCACGCTGTTCATCAGAATAGGTCCAGTTGTAGATTTCATCCTCGATAAAGTCGCCCGAAGCAAGTGCACGGAATGGCGTGCCCGAAAGATAGAGATAATGACGAGCCGTGATTGGCATCATGTCCTCATCGAAATAATCAGGATTTTCTATCTCCAGACTCAGTTCCTTCTCCGATTCAACCATGGCTTTCTTCTGCACCTTGATGTCTTCCCTGGAGCCAATCAGTTCCTGCGCTTCCTCTCGCCATGCACCAAAATGATATTCATCCAGCACCACGCAATCCCAGTTGAAGGCTCGCGTCCATTCGTGTTTCGCCTTCATGCCTCCGCTCTTGCTCTTGCCCAGGAAATCCTGAAAGGAACCGAAGCAGACGAATGGCTTGTTGATGTCGATGTCCTCATCGGTTTGAGTCTTGGCATTGATGAACTGCCAACCCTCGAAATCCTGATGGCGCATCAGGTCTTCTTCCCAAGCTTGCGCCACGGCAGGCTTGAAAGTGAGCACCAGCAGTCGGCGCCACTTCATGCGAAGCGCCAACTGATAGGTAGTAAAAGTCTTTCCGAATCGCATCTTGCAATTCCAGAGAAAATGAGGTGTATGCTCATGGTCATACTGGAACCGATTGAAATATTCGGCAGTCTTGTTCACGGCTTCCTGCTGCTCAGGTCGCATCGGGAAAGTTTCGGTGCGGTCGTAGATCGTCTCGCTTCTGTCTCTCACAGCAAGCCATGCCTTCTTCACATCCTCCGGGGTGCAGCGGAACCATTCGCCAGCCACTTTCCGGCAACCCATCCTGAGCAGCATACGGTGCACCTCATGGTCGGTGAAGACAGTACCATCCTGCCGCATCGCCGATTCTTCGAAGACGATGTTCACAGGGTCGCCGCTTGGCTTCACTATCTGATATTGTTGATGAATTCGGGTAATCGTATCCTGGGTGGTATAGCCCACCTTGAGCAATCCCTTCAAGTCGGGGTTATGCTTATCTCTGTAAGCATAGATTTTAGGCTGCGACTCCGATTTCTCGGGAAATAAATTCTGCGTCATAATCCATGATGTTATGTTGTTATATATAATAAGGTGGAAGCAGGAAGGATACCTGCTCCCTTACCCTACTCAGATAATATTTCAAGATTATTCCATCGGACTATTCCATCGGACGAATCATCGACTCGATAAAGGCGATTTCATCAGATGAGAGTTTGTACTTGCGATAGAGCATCTCGTCGGTCCAAGAATGAGAGAAGTCTTGGAGGGGGACGAAAGTGTAACTCGCCTTCGATATGTTTTGGGTGTTCTTTACCAAAGACATCATAAATCTAAAGAATCTGGTCTTGATATAAGAAACCAAATTCTCAGCTTCTGGTCTTGAATCCACATCTTTTATTACCAAATACGTTTCGGTACAAACGGAGTTTGGTTCTGAAACAATAGGCTGACTCACGATAGAATGAGGATATTCATCACCGCCAGGACTAGCCTTTGAAACCAAGACCTTGTAACGCTCTATCCATTGGTGATTTTTAACTACTTGACTTTGCAATATATAACCATTTTCACCAAAACGATATAATTTTATTGGATTACCAAACGAATAACGCTTGCTATAACCCGAGAAATTAGATGGAAGTCCAAAAGGATTTCTTGAGCTCACAATATTATTGAAAGTCTCTTCATTAAACTTCTGAACTTTACGCAGGATACTAATAGCTTTATTGTATCTAATCAGCATAGGAACTTTTCCTTCTTTCAAAGAACGCTCCATTGTATACTCTTCACCTTTTACATGATTTACAATAAGGCTTTTACCCTGATGACAACTATCCCACTTAAAATAGCAAATACCTCCACGGATATTAAGTCCAGGAAAACAATCCTTGGTTTCAGGAAAATCATGTATGATACTTAATCTTTCATCATTCAACATCTTATCACGGAACGCATCAAGACCTTTTCCACCAGTATACCATCTAGCAGGGACAATCATAATCAAATAACGAGGAGATAGTTTCATCGCTTGTATTACAAATTTGTCATACAAAGGTATGGCGGAAGAATCTCTTCCTCCACCATCGCTAAGCTGATACGGCGGATTGCCAATAATTACATCGAATTTCATATTGTTGAATAGTTCTTTTGGATTGTCTGTATGAATAAACTGATAAGCATGGCTTTCCTTATCCTCGCCACGCTCGTACACTTCTCGGCTTGCGCCGCAATAGATACACTTGCCTGTAGATTCATTCCAGGTGTGCGGAATTTCGTGGAAGGCGATGTTGCCGGAAGCCTCATCAAAGCGGCTGATGCTATACTCGCTGCTGGCATCCTTGCTGCAATAGAGCGAACGGCGGCTAACCAGAGAAGTAAGCTCCGTTATCGCCATGCCATAAACCTGATGATGCAGGATATGGTCAAGGCGCTCCTGCATATCGGGTATCTCTTCGGAGAGACCATCCAGCAGACGCTTGGTTATCTCACGAAGAAACACGCCGCTCTTGCAGAACGGGTCGAGAAACTTCACTTTACTATCGCTCCAAATCTCCTTTGGCAAAAGATCGAGCATGCGGTTGGCTATCTCAGGAGGCGTGAATACCTCATCGTTGCTCAGATTGGCCAGGCAACTGAGCACATCGGGATTATAATTGATCATGGTCGGGAAGATTAAGATAATGAGTCAACGGATATTCCTTGATAGGCTCATGCACGAAGGTTGGCTCGCCCGTATCTGCAAAGAGCAAACCCTCCTCCTCCAGTTTCGGCTTGTCATACTCCACGTTCTTGAGCAAATCATCAAGACGGAAGTCACGACGCTTCACTTTGCCACCGCCCACAAAGCCCCATTCCGAGAAGACGATAGGTTTCCCGGAAGACGTTTCCATGGTGAGGGCATCACCACAAAGAATGTTTTTGGCATAAAGAAACTGAATGCAACGCTCATAAGGCGCACTGCATTCCTGATGAAACACACGTTGATAGCGCTCCATGAAATCATCATAGAGCCTCTTCTGACAGGCAGCCACATTGTCGGGCAGCAGCTCCACGCCGTACATCGAACTGATGGCGAGGGCGGCATACAGTTCGTAGTCGTATCGGCTTTTACCATACTGGCACTCCACCACCTCGAGTTTACGGCGCTGAATTTCGATGAGGAAATTGCCGTTGCCGCAAGCCGGTTCCAGGAATCGGGAGTCGATACGCTCCGTCTCTTCCTTCACCAGGTCGAGCATAGCATTCACCTCACGCTTGGCGGTATAAACTTCTCCATGCTCCACCACTCGCTCACGCGAAACTACCTGTCTCTCATTATCAGAATCTTGATTGTTTATCATGTTTTGGTCGGACATTTAAAAATCAATAATACATGAAAGACTTGTTTTTCAAAGACTTATCGTATGAAGACTCATAGAATGAAGTCTTATTCTAAATATTGTGGAATAAAAAAGGCGCACCCACATTCCTTTTCATTCCTAAACTCAGGCTGTCCGACCAAAGATTACCCATGCAACGAAACGAAAGGAAGGGGTACGCCTATAGCTAGGCGCATCCTCATCCTCAGAAGTTCGTTGCTATTGTCTGGTCGGACTATTTGAGTTTAGAACTTCATCGAACTAGATACGAAATCTATTTCATCCACAAAAACAGACGTCATCGCCCTAAGGCGAATCAATCCAATTGCAAAGTAAATGCAAACGAGCGCAATGAAAGCTTGCTTTCAAAATTGCCGAGTGCAGCTTTACTTCTGCAAAGATACTGCAAAAATCAGAGATAACAAAAAGAATCGCCACCTTTTTTATATTATCCCCCATTTTTTCTTGCGAAATCAAAATATTCATCTCAAAATCTTTGAAGTATCAATAATTATCTGTATCTTTGCACCGTTAGTTCCAGCCGAGCCTCTTAACAATGCTTAAATAGGCTGGGATTTTTTCATTTATAAACTATAGCAAAAACATAATTCTAAAAGTTACGATTATGGCAAAACAATTAGTAAAGTTCATGAATGAGCGCTTGCAACGAGAAATGGATAAGCTTTGGGAATCTGGCGAAATGAGCAATGAAAAGTTGCAGAAAATGCAGTCAGAACATTTGCGCACGGCTTACAAATTAACTGACAAATGATCAATCTCCATTACCATTAAAATGCTATTTTTTCAAGCATAAATCAACCTTATCCTCGAAAAAGTGTATGATTTAACATTTGTTATCATCGAAAAAGTGTGCAAATTTCTTGTTTTTATCATCGAAAAAGTGTATCTTTGCAGCAGAAATATTTAAAATACAGACAGTTATGAAAAGAAAGATATACAAACAGCTCTTGAAATGGAAAAGAAATGTGGACAGAAAGCCCTTGATGTTACTAGGTGCCAGACAAGTAGGTAAGACTTGGATTATGCAACACTTTGGAGAAAAGGAATACAAAAACGTAGCATATATCAACTGTGACGATGAGCCAAGAATGAAACAGCTCTTTGAGCTCGATTACAACATAGACAGAATCCTCATCACCATCCAAGCCATTACTGGTGTCAGGATTACTCCTGCTGACACTCTCATCATCTTGGATGAAATACAGGAGATTCCGAGAGGACTCCACAGTTTGAAGTACTTTTGCGAAAAAGCTCCCGAATACCATGTCATGGTAGCAGGGTCCCTACTTGGGGTTACCCTTGGTAAGGGAGAGTCGTTCCCTGTTGGAAAAGTAGATATGCTTACCATGTACCCTATGGATTACGAGGAATATCTTGATGCTACCGGCAATGAAGGATGGATAGAATTACTCCATTCCAAAGACTGGGGACTTATCGACATCATGAAACCCAAGATGACGGAATTGCTCCGACAATATTACTTTGTGGGCGGCATGCCAGGAGTGGTAAGCAAATTCATCGAAAATACAGACTTGCAGCAGGTTCGCACCCTGCAGCGTGATATTCTGGAAGCCTATCGCAGGGATATTTCCAAACATACTTCAGCTGCGGAATCTACAAGAATCCGGGAGGTACTTGATTCGCTTCCTTCTCAACTGGCACGTGAAAACAAGAAATTCATCTATGGAGCTGTGCGCAAAGGTAGCAGAGCCAAGGATTTTGAACTGGCCATACAATGGCTGGTAGATGCCGGCATTGTATATAAGGTGAACCGCATCAAGGAGCCTAAAATGCCCCTCAAGTTTTATGAAGACATGGATGTCTTTAAACTGTTCTTATTAGATTGTGGTCTTCTGGCATGCATGACGGATGCCTCAGCAGATCAGATGCTGATAGGTGACAATGTATTCACAGAGTTCAAAGGTGCATTTACAGAGCAGTATGTGCTACAGCAACTATTGGCCTTGGGACTAAAGCCCTATTACTGGAGCAATACCAAGACTCCTTCGGAGATTGATTTCGTCATTCAAGACAGCCAGAGGGTTATACCTATCGAAGTAAAGGCTGAGGAAAACGTACATGCCCGTTCCCTGGCCCAGTTCATCAAAGACAACCCTGGGCTGAAAGGACTGCGCATCTCCATGAAAGGATATGTAGATCAAGAATGGATGGAAAATATCCCTCTCATAGCCATTGGTACGTATTTTGAGAAATGATATTTTAAGAATTATACGGCTTTTCAGTCAGAATGGAACAAACTTAAGACTATTCTATAAGTTAGCTCGGACTGAAAAGCCATTCTTTGTTAACGTTTAAATCTTAAAAATTAACTATTGTTTAATTCTTAAATTTACACTAAAACACTACTTTTGTGGCAACTTTTGGAATCGGCAGAAACTTAAAATTTCCAAAAGCAAATCATAAAATACAGAATATCAAAGACTTAGCATTTTTTAACGCAAGAAAAGTGATCCATTTCGTTTTATTTCCGTAATCTTTTCGTAACTTTGCAAATGAAAGGAGTAATTACCCCCAACACTTCACCGTGTTAAGATAGTTACAAATTTGTGCCAGGAACGAGATTCCATGGGGAATTAGATTTATTAACCCGCCCCGACCCCTCAGGAGAAGGAGCACAAATTTTTTATTAATGCAACTTAGTAGAGTTACACCCATAAACATAGATGTATTTGAGTTCTTGCTTCCCAAGCTAGAACTTATGCTCGTTCGCCCTTCATACAAAGGCGACGAAAAAACTGCTGAAGCAAGATTTATCAGTTACTTGCAGGAGCTTTCTTTTGACTCAGAACAAACCCAAAAACTCATTAAAAATATTGAGTATTGGCAGAGAAGAGTTGATGATGAGTATGAGTTGATGAGAAAAAAAGCAGATGGCTATGTCAAACTATATGCCACTAATTACAACAAATACTATACAAGAACCAAGGAGTATCAGACTCAGGCTTCAAGAATTTCTAGTCTTATGGCAAATATCTATACGAAGTTTACCAACACGGAGATAATAGAACGGAAAAGAATATACGATAATGGGTTAAAAAGAATCAAGCATTCTGTCTTTGACAACTCCCCAATCAATGCTCCTCATGTGCAAACAGCATTATGGGGATTAGATTCTTTCAGTGACAGCATAAAACTCGCATTCTCTAATCTTCAGAATTTGTTTGCAAGATTAAAGGAAATGTTTTTATATGCCACGAAAGTAGATAATCTCGTTGAAGAATTAAGAAAGGATAAATGCCGTGTTTTGGAGATTTTCAATAAATGCAAAGCAAAGAAAGAAGCTGAGATAAAATATCTTTTAGACGGATTAGGACTTCCATACTTAGAGCCTATCTTTCCTGACCTAGTAATGGATTTGAAGACTATGAAATTTGAGGATTTCGTTGTTAAATACTATCATGAGTTGAATGAGGAAGAATTTACCTACCTCATCCCCCTCTATCGCCTTGTTCTAAAGGAGAACTATGGACTAAACAACGATGAATGCAGCCTATATGAAAATATAACTGATGTCGAACAAAAAGTAAAATTGGGAAGAAGGTTGAGAATACTCATGGCCCATATCGAAGAGTTTGACATTAAGGGAAATAAGGTACGTCAACAAAAAGTGTACTACGTTTCTACTAAGTTCATCGCTTTCCTTATGAAAAAGGTTGAAATTCCAAATGGGAAAGGAAAGGAATTTGTCGAAAGTTACTTTAAGCAGCACTACAAAGGCGACTATGTAGTTCCAAAATTTGGGGGTGTTAACGCCGAATATAATAAATATACTACTGACAGCGAAGAATACAAGGACTTCGACAAAAAAGCCAACAAAATAATAGAAGCAGCAATGAATGCAAAAGACAATTCTAAAGAAATTCGTAATATAAATAGAATGGAACGTTCACAGAATAGAGCTTTTTCATATCAAAATCAGATGACATACAATTCTATTATAAATAATTAACACAATTTTGTAGATTCACGCATCTCCATATTCATTAAAGCATAGACTGTTTTACATATACCAGTCTATGCTTTTATTGTATTATTTCCTATCCCAATCTACTAAATAAAAGAATTAACTGATTGCTGCCAGCACCCAATCTACTAATCTATCCAAATTAGTAGATTCGCCCTTATTTTTCAATCTACTAATTGAAAATCGTTCGCAAAAAGAACATTTTTAGTTCATCTTACGAATCTACTAATATATTTGGATGAGCAAACGATAATCAGTAATTTTGCATCAAGAAACCTTTATGGGTGTACAACCATATTCTATCTTTCCAGATAGAGCACGGCGGCGTAGAAGCCATCTGCCAGTGTAGGTTTCATTCGCAGAAGATGCTCATGTGGCTTTGGGACAAACCTTCTGCTATAAAGATATGAAGAATATACTTCTGTCAAATGAGCATACCAATACCGGCATGCACGCTCCGCAAGGTTTGCAAACTTTGCAACCGATGCAAACTATGCAAAGTCAGGGAAGCAAGGAAGTGACTGAGCAACTGACGCCACTTTCTGAGTGGCACGACAACTACGAGGTGATGGAGATGTTCCACATCAGTGCTAGAACCCTGCAGACTCTTCGCTCCAATGGCAAGCTGCCGTTTGCCAAGATGGGCGGAAGATGCTACTACAAGGAGAGTGACTTGCAGCGACTCATGGAAGAATCGTACAGAGACAGCCGCATGAAAGGAGGCACCCTATGACGATGAACATTGAGCAGCTGAAGGAGCACAAGATGCAATACTACCGTCATCCTATCTCCAATGTGGTGAGCCACAACCGGGTAGGTATCTACCACTTGTGGCAGTACATTACAGACCCTACCCTCTTCAAGAATGCTACGGATACGCTCCGTGGCATTCCGGAGGAGGAAGAGAAAAGACGCAAGGCATATAAGGCCAAGGAGTTTGACTATGTACTGGCCAGCGGAACCTTCAATGCCCGCAAAGACCAGGGACTCATACAGCACTCCGGCATCATGTGCCTGGACATCGACCACATAGGCAAAGACCAGGTGGAGGAACTGAAGCAGGAATTCATCCACGATGAAATGATGCAGAAGAACTTCGAACTGGAACTTGCCTTCCGCAGTCCTTCGGGCGACGGATTGAAACTCTTCGTACAGATAGACCTGCAGCAATGCGACCACCAAACCTGGTTCCAGGCATTGGAGCACTATATCTGGCAAGCGTATGGAGGCATCAAGATTGATGCTGCCTGCAAGAATGTGAGCCGGGCTTGCTTCTTGCCTTACGACCCCAACTGCTACGTGAATCCTCTCGTCTGCCCTTTTTAAGGGAAGAGTGAAGAACGAAGAGTAAAGAAACAACGTTCGGCAGTCCGCAGGGGAATGACAATTCTATTGTTTTACAAATTATTAATTTTGATTAGATCATGAACAAGATAACAAGTTTCAACCCAATTCAATGGGCAAAAGTAAGTAAGGCGGAGCAAATCCGCACAGTAGCCAACCATATCGTTGAGATGAACATCGACATCACAGAGGGATACAACAACTGGCGCAACATCGCCTTCGGCATCTCTCTGGAGCTGGGCGAGGAAGGAAGAAGCATCTTCCATGACATCAGTCGGTTCAATGCCGGTTACAAGTACGAGGAGTGCGACAAGCTGTACTCCAACTGCATCAAGCGCCTGCATGATACTACCGACCACTCTGGTATCACCATCGCCTCTTTCTTTAAATATGCCAAGGAGGCCGGCATAGATATCAAGGTGGCTCCTAGCCATGACGACGTTGCCAGAAACGGAAACTTTGCAAGCCTTGCAAACCCTGCAAAGGGTGCAAACATGACAAACATGACTAACATGGCAATGGCACCGAATGCTTCTACGGCTATCAATGGCACGACAGCAGAAGCGGGAGTAGAGCACGAAGTGGCAGAGGCTATCCCTCTGCCCACCTTCTGCGACAAGGTAACAGGCACCCTGCCCCTCATCTTCAGAGACATCTCTTCCCTCGGCAAGACGCTCACCGAGAAAGACATGCTGCTTCTCGCCTCCATCACCATCCTGAGCGGTGCATTCCCCGAGGCCTATGCCATCTACGACAGCTCGAAGGTGTATGCCAACCTCTTCACCTTCCTTGTAGCCAATGCCGCAAGCGGAAAAGGCAGAACCACATCATGCCTCAAGCTGGTAAGCCTCATCGAGCAGGAGGTTAGGGAAGCCAACAAGCAGGAGATGGATGATTATCAGCAGGAACTTGCCGACATCAGAGCCATGGGCAGGAAGGCTTCGGGCATGCCGCTGCCTAAGGAGCCACCCTATCGCTCGCTGATAATTCCTGCCAACTGCTCTTCTACAGCCATCTATCAGGCGCTGCACGACAACCACGACCAGGGCATCACCTTCGAGACCGAGGCCGATTCACTTGCCAACACGCTGAAGAGCGACTACGGCAACTTCTCGGATGGTCTGCGAAAGGGTTTCCATCACGAGGATATCACCTATCGACGAAGAAAGGAGAATGAGCATGTAGAGATTCACAACCCGAAATGGACGGTGTATCTGACGGGTACGCCAGGTCAGGTTACCAATCTGATTCCATCGGCAGAGAACGGTCTCTTCTCCCGCTTTCTCTTCATGAAAGTGGATATTCCAGCCAAATGGCACAACGTGTTCTCCAAGTCAAACCGAACCATCGACGAGGAGATGGAAGCCATCGGCAAGCGGGTGTATGACATTCATCTGATTCTGAAGAAGAAGCAAGGTGGCATCGAGTTCAAGTTGACGGAAGAGCAGGAAGACAAGTTCAACGATTTCTTCAACAAGCTGGTAGAAGAATACAAGGATATGCTGGGCAGAGACTTCGTAGCCAACATCTACCGAATGGGATTGAGCGCCTATCGCATCGCCATGATTCTGAGCATCACCCGCCTGGAAGATACCACCTCTCTGCCAGAGTGCATCATCTGCAAGAACGAAGACCTGGAGTGCGCTCTGATCATTGCCGATACGCTGATGCAGCATGCGGCACGCATCTTCTCTACCCTGCTGCCTAGCAAGGAGGGAGACGATGTGATGGGCATCAAACTCAGCCCAAAGAGCGAGAAACTCTTTGCTGCCCTGCCTGACAGCTTCAACCGCCAGATGGTACTGGCCGCTGCACAGAAACTGGGTATTGCCAAGAGAACGGCAGAGAAGTATGTGGGCGAATACGTGAGCAGATACAACCTCTGCAAGAGAGTGGACAACGGCAAGTATAAGAAGGTGGATTTGGCTGGAAATCAGTAGGATTCTACACCGCGTTAAAGCTTTAAGCAAAGGCAACTACGCAAACAGACGCAACGCTGCGCAACGTACTACTGATGCTTGTAAACAAGCAAAAAAAGTAGTATCTTTGCAATGTGGTTAGGAAACGAGGGCTACGGAAGACTTCAATCGACGAGTAGCGATCGGACTTTGAGAAAGACCTGCTCCGTACCCTCTCCGTACCTGCTCCGTACCAACTCCGAGAAACGCTGTTTTTAGGGGTTTTAAAAGAAGGGAGCCACGAATTGTACCCTGCAGAAAGAAGGGGTGCAAAGAATAGTGTTCATTGACTTTTTTATTTATGTTTAACCCATTAAAGAAAGAAAGGAAAAGATTATGGGAAAGATTAGACAAGGTATTCTTGGCGGTTTCAACGGAACCGTAGGAACAGTAGTAGGTGGCAGCTGGAAAGGCACAGCTTATATGCGTGGCAAGGCTCAGAGTATCAAGAACCCTCGCACCGAGAAGCAGATGGCTCAGCGCATAAAGTTTGGCTTGGCGCAGAAGTTTGTGAAGGTGATGACGGCTTACCTGCAGGCAGGTTACCGCAACTACACCCAGCATCAGACTGCCACCAACGCAGCCATGAGCCACACCGTACGCAACTGCATGGTGGGCAAATATCCATCCTTCGGTATCGACCCTAGCAAGGTGCTGGTAAGCAGCGGTTCTCTGATGCCTGGCAGATTCAGCTCTGTAAAGGTAGCGAACAACATAGCCACCTTTGCCTGGGAAGACAATTCTGACGAAAGTCATGCCAGCATGGATGATTTTGCGATGCCGCTCATCTACAACTTCACGAAGCGCGAAGCCATCTTCACTACAGAGGATGCCAGCCGAGTAGATTGCAAGGCTACCCTGAAATTACCTACAGACTGGGATGGAGACATGCTTTCCTGCTACATTGCTTTTGCATCTGTGCAGAACAACAGCGTAAGCAACTCTGTATATGTAGGCGATGTGAAGCCCGACGGTTCGGTAGTGGCAGGTGCCAATGGCATTCTCTACAATGATGGCGTCATCGACAAGACACCAAACACAAACACTGGGGAGGGTGACAACAAGGATAACACCAACCAGGGCGGAGGTACCAGCCAGGGAGGAGGTACCAGCCAGGGAGGCAACACCAGCCAGGGTGGCGGTTCTACCGATGGCGACGGTAACGGCGACAACGTAGATTTCTAAAAACTACGGAGATCTCTAAAAACAACGGAGATCTCTAAAACCATCAAGGTGTGCCAGATAACAAGGAAGTGAATCTGGCGCACCTTCTTTTTTTTATCTTTTTCTCCTTAAAAGTGGTCTTTTTGGAAAAACCTCATTCGTTATTCAAGTTTTTTTCGTACCTTTGCACGCGAAATCAATAGACTAGAATATCAAATAGCCTGGAATATCAAATAGCCTGGAATATCAAACTGGCTAGAATATCAGATAGACTAGAATATGAATATGTATTTAAAATAAGGTATAAGATATGAAATCTCACATCAAAATTTATCTACTTGTCTGTATCGCCGCCCTACTCCTTACGGGCTGCGATACCGTATTCGATGTTCACCCTTACGATGTTCGCATTAAGGGCGAAACCAATCTGAATGCCAAGAACATACAGAAGATAGAGCAGGCGGTGAAGAGCAAGGACACCATCCGCTTTGCCGTGATCAGCGACAGCCACCAGTGGCTCGATGACCTTGCGGATGCCGTAAAGGATATCAACAGACGCAAGGACAGCATCGACTTCGTGATTCACTGCGGCGACATCTCCGACTTCGGCGCTACCCGCGAAATGAAGTGGACACGAGAAAGAATGCAGAAACTGCAGATGCCTTCGGTAGTGCTGCTGGGCAATCACGACTGTCTGGGCACGGGCAACCAGACCTATGAGGTCATCTACGGCAACCCCGACTTCAGCTTCATCGCCGGAAAGGTGAAGTTCGTATGCCTCAACACCAATGCCATCGAGTACGACTACTCCCGTCCGGTGCCCAACTTCGACTTCATGGAGGCGGAACGCTCTGCCGATTCGCTCGACTTCGACCGCACCGTGGTATGCATGCATGCACCTCCCTACTCCGAGCAGTTTTACAACAACGTAGCGAAGGTATTCAATTATTACATCCACGACTTCCCTCGCCTGCTGTTCTGCCTGGACGGTCACGGTCATCATACTAGGCAGGAAGACCTTTACAACAACGGCACCCTGTTCTATATGGCAAGCAGCGTACACTTCCGTCAATATTACATTTTCACCATCACACCAAAGGATTATCATGTTGAAGTCATCGATTTTTAAGTTCAGTATATGGGCGATCCTCCTGCTATCGGCAAGCACAACGGCAAGCGCCGGCGAGGAGGGGTTAGGAAAGGAGAATTTAGGAAAGGAGAGTTCAGAAGAAGATTCACTCACCCGATACGACAGGCGTATCCTCCGCTATCGCAAGCACTGGGATGTGCTGATGCCTACGCAGAGCGTGATACAGACCTGCGGCAACATGGGTATCATCTCGCTGGGTATCGGATGGGACTACGGCAAGCGAAGCCAGTGGGAGACGCATCTGCTCTTCGGCATCGTTCCGAAATATGATTCGGATGAAGTAAAAATGACAATCACGCTGAAGGAGAACTTCATTCCCTGGCGAAAGGACTGGGGAAAGGGATGGCAGTTTGAACCCCTGGAGTGCACGCTGTACCTGAACACGGTGTTGGGTCACGATTTCTGGACAAAGCAGCCTACCAAGTACGAGAGCGGATATTATCCCTTCTCTACCCGAATCCGCCCGAATCTGGGATTTGGCGAACGGTTTACGTATCAGATTCCGAACAACAGGCGCAAGCGCGTGAAGAGCCTCACGCTCTTCTATGAGTTGAGTACGAATGATATCTATTTCATGCGGTTCTACCGCAACGGCAATGCCGGTTTCTGGGATGTCTTCGGACTGTCGTTTGGCGCAAAAATGCAGATACTCTAAGTTTATTTTAAAAGAAAAAAAGATGGAAACAGAAGAGATTGTCCATAAGCTGGAGGCGAAGGGCATCAAGCCCACCTCCAACCGCATACTGGTGATGAAGACTCTGGTGAATGAGCAGAATCCGCTGAGTCTGAAGGATTTGGAGCAGAAGATGGTATCGATGGATAAGTCGAGCATCTTCCGCACGCTGACACTCTTTCTGGAGCATGATGCCGTTCATGCCTTCGAGGATGGAAGGGGTATATTGAACTACGAACTGTGTGAGGAGGAAGGAGAGTGTGATCATCATGATGGTCATATTCATTTCTACTGCGAATCATGCCACCGTTCGTTCTGCATGGAGGATATCCATATTCCGAGCTTCGAATTGCCGGAAGGGTTCTATCCCCACTCCGTCTCCTTCGTCATCAAGGGGGAATGCCCTGAGTGTAAACGAAAGCATCACTGAAAGCAATGCCTATTCTTTTTACAACAACAAAAAAAGCTCCGAAGAAAGATGAACTTCTTCGGAGCTTTTTTGTACACCCTTAGGGATTCGAACCCTAGACCCACTGATTAAGAGTCAGTTGCTCTACCAACTGAGCTAAGGGTGCAACAAGCTTAGCATTTGAATTATTTCTCAAAAGCGGTTGCAAAGGTACTGCTTTTTTCTGACACCACCAAATTTTTCGGCAACTTTTTTCTTTTTCATGCGCATTTTCCTGATTTTCCATACATTTTCAAGAGAAAAAGTGTATCTTTGCAGCCACTTATACATTATTATATATGTAGAGGATCAAAGAACATAATAGAATATAAGAGAAATCTTATCAATTAAGAAATCAAAAACATAAGAGAATATGAACGGAATATACACTATCCTGCTCCTCGTGCTGAGCAACATCTTCATGACGCTCGCATGGTATGGACATCTCAAACTCCAGCAGACGGGCACCAGCAGCAACTGGCCACTCATCGGAGTCATCGCCTTCAGTTGGGCGATCGCCTTCTTCGAATACTGCTGCCAGGTACCAGCCAACCGCATCGGATTCATCGACAACGGCGGTCCATTCAATCTGGTACAGCTCAAAGTGATACAAGAGTGCGTGTCGCTCATCGTCTTCGCCATCATCGCCAACCTCCTCTTCCAGGGGCAGGGCCTGCATTGGAATCACTTTGCCGCATTCGTCTGTCTCATCGCTGCCGTGTATTTCGTCTTCATGAAATAACTGAGTCCACTTTAATAAGAACAATTATAACAACACAAAATAAAAGAATAACCGACAATGGAAAAGAAATTACGTGTTGCTTCCCTCTGCGTGCAGGGAGGCTATGAGCCGAAAAACGGCGAGCCGATAGAAGTGCCTATCTATCAGAGTACTACATTCAAATACGACAACTCTGAGGAGATGGCGATGCTCTTCGACCTGAAGAAGGAGGGCTACTTCTATACCCGACTCCAGAACCCTACCAATGATGCTGTGGCAAAGAAAATCGCTCAGCTCGAAGGTGGCGTGGGTGCCGTATTGACCTCAAGCGGTCAGGCTGCCAACTTCTATGCCGTATTCAACATCTGCGAGGCTGGCGACCACATCGTTACCTCTAACGAAATCTACGGCGGCACCTTCAATCTCTTCGGCGTTACCCTGAAGAAGCTCGGCATCGAGTGCACCTTCGTAAACCCTAACGCCAGCGAGGAGGAAATCCAGAAGGCTTTCCGCCCTAACACCAAGGTGGTGTTCGGCGAAACCATCAGCAACCCTGGTTGTGCCGTGCTCGACATCGAGAAGTTCGCACGCATCGCTCACAAGAACGGCGTGCCTCTCATCGTAGATAACACCTTCGCCACACCTGTCAACTGTCGCCCATTCGAGTGGGGTGCCGACATCGTTACCCACTCTACCACCAAGTATATGGACGGTACAGCATCGCAGGTAGGCGGCGTAGTAGTGGATAGCGGCAACTTCGACTGGATGGCGAATGCCGAGAAATTCCCTGGCCTCTGCACACCGGATGAGAGCTACCACGGCTTGACCTACGTGAAGGCTTTCGGCAAGATGGGATACACCACCAAGCTCGTGGCACAGCTGATGCGCGACCTGGGTTCCATCCCTGCACCGATGAACTCATTCATCCTGAACCTGGGTCTCCAGAGCCTGCACCTGCGTATGCGCCAGCATTGCGAGAATGCGCAGAAGGTGGCTGAGTTCCTGCAGAATGATGAGCGTGTGGCTTGGGTTCACTATAGCGGACTGAAGGGCGACGAGTATTACGACCTTGCCCAGAAGTACATGCCTCATGGCACCTGCGGCGTCATCGCCTTCGGATTGAAGGGCGACCGTGAGACTGCCATCAAGTTTATGGATTCACTGGATATGATCAACATCGTAACCCATGTGGCAGATGCCCGCACCTGCGTGCTCCACCCTGCCAGCCATACCCATCGCCAGCTTTCAGACGAGCAGTTGAAGGAGGCAGGCGTTGCCCCAGACTTGATCCGCCTCTCGGTAGGTATCGAGGATGTAGAGGATATCCTGGATGATATCAAGCAGGCATTGAATAAAATCTAGAAAGATTGAAACATAGATATCTAGAAAGATGAGGGTGTGTCATTATTCATCGGATTACGCGGAATAAACGGAACCTTAACCGCCTTCCTCGGATTACTCACAGATTTTAAACGGAAACTCGACCTGGCGGTCGTGGCGATACCTCCTAAAGCTGGAATGCGAATGCGCTAGCCCAATGGCCGTAAGGCCAAATCCGTTTAAATTCCGTGCGTAATCCGTGAAGCAAGAATGTTCCGTTAACTCAGCGTAATCCGATGAAGAAAAACGATGAAACAACAAAAAAGAGGGTGTGTCTTGGACTTTTGACACACCCTCAGAAATACAAAAGCCAGTCTTCTGCATTTGAAAGACTGGCTTTTATTTACTCCAATTTAAAAATCTCGCTAGGCGTCTTCCGCTTCAGCACTTCCAGCTCGAAGTCCTTTCCGGCAATGATGCCCTTGCTCCTGAGAATCTGCTCCACGGTCTTTCTCGCCAGTTCGGGATGATTATTCTCCTCGCTGAGATGGCAGAGCCATACGTGGCGGAGGCTCGGAGTGGCGAAGTCGGCAAGCGCATGGGCACACTCATCATTACTGAGATGACCGTTCGGTCCCAGGATTCTGTCCTTCAGATACTGAGGATATTTTCCTGTCTGAAGCATCTCCACGCTATAGTTCGATTCCAGCACCAGATAGTTCGCCTTGCCGATGAACTCCTGAATCTCCTCCGTGATGTGTCCCACATCCGTAATCAGACAGAATGTGACGCCCTCGTGCTCCACGAAATAGCCCACATTATCCGTACTGTCGTGAGGCACCCCAAACGGAGTAACCCTGAACTCGCCCACCACGAACGGCACACCTTTCTCTATGATGTGCGCATGATTGGGCACGATTTTCTTTCGGACGCAATAGTTGCGCTCGATACCTGCATGAACTTTACGGGTTGCATATACTGGTAGATGATAGTCAGTACTCAAGCTCCCCACCGACTTTACATGGTCGGCGTGGTCATGGGTAACGAGGATATGATGCACATCCTCGAAGCGCAATCCATAGTTATGGAAGTGCTTCTTCAGAGTTCTGATACCTACTCCTACGTCTATCAATAGCGAATCCGTTTCAGTGTAAAGATAGTAGCTGTTGCCACTGCTTCCACTGCCAAAGGATATGAATTTTAGCATTTTAATTGTTATTTTACCTGCAAAGTTAGCAAAAAAGATTCTTATTACAAAGTTTTTTACTATCTTTGTGCCCAAAATAAGCAAATAAATAGAAATTTTAAGAATTCGAAAACATGATTAGGAAAACAATATCCTGTATGGCTATCGCCGTAGCAGCCATACTGACAAGCGTTTACACCCTTACGGGATGCCAATCTCATCAGGGTGACGAAAATCAGCTGGAGAATGACATCGATTCATTCGCCACCTACTACTTCAACTGGCAGTTCCCCAAGACTCAGAAGTACTGTACCCAGAACTCGGAACCCTGGCTCCGCTATGCTGCCAGCAACGTGCATCAGGCAGATGTGGACCTGCTGCGCACCAAGGCTGAGGATGCCACGGTAGAAATCAACGACATCGACTTCAGCGACGACGGAGCAAACGCCACCGTCAGCATCACCGTATATAATTTTCTGCAGATGGACACCATCGGGCAGGAAGCCCACCTCGTAGAAGAGGCCGACTTCCACCTGCCGATGAGTATCGAGAACGGGGTATGGAAGATTAGAATGGTAAACCTACCGCGAAGTGAAAGGCGAAATCACGACTGAGCTTTGGGTGAATAATCGCCCAATGCTCATCCCCACTCTCGTAGGCAGGATTGATAGCCTTCATACCCATATCGAACCGGAGGATGAAATAATCGAAGTTCAATCTCAGACCCATACCATACGCTGCAGCAATCTGCTTGTAGAACTTATCTAACTTAAACTGTCCGTTAGGCTGCTCATCATATTTTCTGAGCGTCCAGATATTACCTGCATCCACAAACAGGGCACCTTCGAATTTCCAGAACAAAGGAGTGCGGTACTCGGCATTCAGGTCGAGCTTCATATCACCCGTCTGGTTGATGAAGTCGATGCGCCCGTCATTGCCCTTGTATCCGCCAGGTCCCAGCTCTCTTACGCCCCAGCCTCTCACCGAGTTGGCACCACCCGAAAAATACCGTTTCTCGAAAGGAAGCACCTTGCTGTTGCCGTAAGGATACGCCACGCCGATGCCCGCATGCAGCGCCAGCACATTGCGGTCGTCGAAGCGCACCAGATGGGTGTAGTCGAAATCAGCCTTGGCATACTGGGCATAGGCGATATTGATGAAGGTACGCTGTCCCTGAGAATTTATCTTGAAATTCAGCGCCTTGGAGAATGCGCTGAGCAGATTACCCGAAGACTCTACATTCAGTCGGAAGGCATCTACCCCATCGCTATAGGTCAATCCGAATCCCATCTTCATGATGAAGATATCCTCGTAGTTATAGCGCAGGATGGCATTTCTGTTATCTACATCATCCAGATAGTCACGTTTGAAAGTCTCTGAAATCCAAGGCATATACACATAGTTGAGGTCGAGCAGGTCGAATCGCCAGTTGAGATGATGGCGGGGTTCAGCCCAGCGGTAGCGCCATGCCATGGAGAAGACGCGACGATGGAACTCCGGACGGTTCTGGAGGTCCCAGGCCACCGAATACTCCGTATTGGCAGTCTGTCTTCTTCTGAAATTCTTAGACAGCAGCGGTGCCACGAAGCGTGGGAACACCAGCTTGCTCTCTATCGAATACTCCTGATAGTTCTGGTCCTGATAGCCCTCCAGTCCGGTGATAGCCTCGTAGGCACCACGCAGCTCGATACTCAACTGTTCGCTACCCCGGAAGAGGTTTCTGTTGGTATAGGTGAGTGAAGCCGCAGCACCCAGGTCGCCAGCCGTATTGGTTCCTTCCGGCTGGAAGGAGATGGTAGAAGGCTTGTTGGTGCTGATCTGGATATTGCAATCGAGCTTTCCGCTATCGGGAGCTTCCACGAATCGGATATTGGTATATTTCACCGCCTGCAGGCGTGCGAAATTATTATACGTACGTTGCAGGTCAGAGGCGCTGTAGGGACTTCCCTCCTTCAGGGCAGTGGCATTCAGGAGCACCTGATGGCGCAGGTGGATGCGGTCGCTGTCGTTGCTGAGATAGTTGATTTTCCTGATCTCGTATCGTGAGTGCGGGGTTTCCGGCGCATTACTGTTGGCCTTGTAGTTCATCAGATGCAGGGTAACGCCGATGTCTTTCCTGCCCGTGATGGTATCAGCAGAAAAGTGGATGAAATCCTTGTTGAAGCGGAAGTATCCATCATCAATAAGGAGATTGGAAATACGCTTGCGCTCATTATCCAGCGCCTCTACCGTGAAACGCATTCCCGGCTTCAGCATCTGGTTATCAGGATTATCCAGCTGCAGTCTATCCTGTATGTTCTTATCCTCAATGTCATATTCCACCTTGCCGATGAGGAACGGCTCACCGGGATGCAACAGATAGGTGGCATCCAGCTTCGGGGCTTTCTTCCGCTTGGTAGTATAGAGGGATACGCCAGCGTGCAGGAATCCCTGGTTCTGCATCGCCGTGAGCAGGTCCTGGCAAGTGAGTCGAGCCTGGATGGAATCATAGATGACGGGCTTCTTGCTGAACGGGTTTTTAAAGAGTGCAAAGAGCTTCGGCTTCTCTTTCTGTCGCACATACTGCTTGAGCGCCCCTGCATCATATTCCGCAGAGTCGCTCTTCACTTCCACCTTATTTAATATATACTCTCCCTCCTGCACATACTTGCTGGCAGAACATCCAGCCAGAACCAGTGGCAGGGCGAGAACTGAAATCTTCTGTATTTTCACGAATCTAATCCTTTTAGATTGCAAAGATAGTGTAAATCGAAGGAAATACAAAATATTTAGCACTTTTTATTTTGTATTGTCTGCTTTTTATGCTACCTTTGCATCCATTAAAGATTAGAAACAACAACAAATGATTAGCAAGAATAAGATAAAATACATTCGTTCGCTCGAACTGAAGAAGAACCGCAACAAGGAAGGAAAGTTCGTGGCGGAAGGTTTCAAGGTAGTAGATGACCTGCTCGCCCTGCAACCTGCCGACCTCATTGTGGCTACCCAGGAGTGGCTCCACGGCAAGCACCTTGCGGATCAGACAGAAGTGATAGAGGTGACCGAGGAGGAGCTGAAGAAGGTGAGCTTCCTGCAGCATCCGCAGCAGGTGCTGGCTGTTTTCGGACAGGCAACATCAGGAGATTACTCTATTAACACCAACGAACTGAGTCTGGCGCTCGATGGCGTACAAGACCCGGGCAACCTGGGCACCATCATCCGCATTGCCGACTGGTTTGGCATCACCCACATCTACTGCAGTCAGGATACTGCCGACGTGTATAACCCGAAGGTAGTACAGGCCACGATGGGCAGCATAGCGAGAGTGAAGGTGGAATATGGCAACCTGCTGGCTCTGGTGGAGTCATTGCCAGCAGATGTACCCGTATATGGCACCCTGCTCGATGGCGACAACATCTATCAGCAGCAGCTGGAAAACCGGGGACTCATCGTGATGGGAAACGAAGGAAAAGGCATTTCGCCCGCCCTTGCCAAGAAGGTGAACCACAGACTGCTCATCCCGAACTTCCCGGAAGGAAGAGCCACTGCCGACAGTCTGAACGTAGCTATCGCTACAGCCATCACCTGCTCTGAATTCAGAAGAACTAAATCATTATAACTATGGAAGTAAATGAATTATTTAAGCAACGCAGCATAACTGCCTGCATGAAAGCATCCTACGATACCGTAACGAGTGATATCCATTCGCTCGTCAAGCAGACATGGGTTACCCACGTGCCTTTCGCAGTATTGCTGGCTATCGTACTTTACTTTCTCCTCCCCAACAAGTCGCTTCACGATTGGGGAGAAGCGAATCCGATGGCTTCATTCATCCTGCAAACCATCATCTACGCAGCCACCCTCGTGATGGCGGCAGTATCATTCTGGCATCTCCTGCCCCACAAGCAGCTCTGCCCTCAGGGCGAAAAGCGCAAGCCAGGCAGATCGCTGGTCCGCATCCTCCGCCACTTCGGAGGCTTCCTCATGACCTGCTTCCTGGGCATGATGATCGTAGGCATCGCCACCTTTATCGCAGCCGTGCCTACCATCATCCTCATCATCGCCCAGCTCTACTCACAGTTGGGTGCACTTCAGGGCGATCCGCTCGGCGTACCGGGCTATTTCACCCCACTCCTCTTCCTCGTCTTCACCCTCACCAGCCTGCTCATCATCTATGCCCTCACCTGGCTCGGCATCGCACTGGCTTACCAGTATGCATTCCTACAAGGTGCAGGATGAGGAAAAGAAAAAACTGAAGGAGAGTCAGCTGCAGATGGCTGCAGAAATGGCTGCAGAATAAAAAAGGAAAACAAGAAGTATTAATCATATTAACATAAAAGAGATAGAAAGAGACATGAAACAGACAAGATTACTCTTCATCGACCGCGACGGAACCCTGATTCAGGAACCTGCGGACGAACAGATTGACAGCTTCGAGAAGCTGGTATTCACCAAGGGCGTATTCCGCAACCTCGCCTTCATTGCCCAGCACACCGACTACGAGCTGGTGATGGTGAGCAACCAGGACGGACTGGGCACCGACTCCTTTCCGGAGAACACCTTCTGGCCTGTACACAACTTCATCATCCAGACCCTGGAGAGCGAAGGCATCCACTTCGCCAAGCAGCATATCGACCGCCACTTCCCGGAGGATAACTCGCCAATGAGAAAGCCAGGCACGGGCATGCTGACCGAATATATCGACAATCCAGCCTACGATATGGCAAACAGTTATGTAATCGGCGACCGTGAAACCGATGCCCAGCTTGCAGAAAATCTGGGTTGCAAGAGTCTGATTCTCGGAAAAGACGGCATGGACTGGGATAAGATTGCTGAGATTCTCTTTGCCGGCGACCGCATTGCCGAGGTGAAGCGCACCACCAAGGAGACGGATATCTACATCAAGGTAAACCTCGATGGCAGCGGCAAATGCGACATCTCTACCGGTCTCGGTTTCTTCGACCACATGCTGGAGCAGATAGGCAAGCACGGCATGATGGACCTCACCATCCACACCAAGGGCGACCTCTATGTGGATGAGCATCACACCATTGAAGATACGGGTATTGCCCTGGGCGAATGCCTGCTGCAGGCGCTGGGCGACAAGCGTGGCATCGAAAGATACGGCTACAGTCTGCCGATGGATGATTGTCTCTGTCAGGTGGCATTGGATTTCGGTGGTCGTCCATGGTTGATCTGGGATGCCGAGTTCCACAGAGAGAAGGTGGGCGAAATGCCAACCGAGATGTTCAAGCATTTCTTCAAGAGTCTGAGTGATGCGGCAAAGATGAACCTCAACATCAAGGCTGAGGGCGAGAACGAGCATCACAAGATAGAAGGCATCTTCAAGGCGCTTGCCCGCTCGCTGAAAATGGCGGTGAAGAGAGACATCTATCACTTCGAGCTTCCTAGCTCTAAGGGAATGCTGTAATCAATTGACAATTGATAATAAAAGCCCGACAAGATTCACTGAATCCTGCCGGGCTTTTATTATCAGAACTTTGTCATGAACTCCACAACAATCTTATCCTTTTCTGAAGTCTTGGCAATGCCACCTTTGCGATAGAAATACTTCTCGTAGTTGATACGGATATCCGAGATGAATGGCTTGGCAAGGCTCAGGGTTACACCGCCCGTAACACGATGGCGCTTGTAATCGTTGATCTTCAAGGCACCAGGCTCTGTATCAGAACCCCCATATCGGATACCATCACTGTGGTCGCTCATGAAATCATATCTTGCCAATGGCGAAACCTTTCTGATGATGCTCTTCTGATTGCGAACCGGAATATCATAGCATACGAATCCATCGAAAGCATGCACATCGTGGAAGGCATCCTTGCTGTAATGCTTGTAAAGATACTCTGCCTCTGCTATGAAACCACCCTTGTGGAAGGTGATACCGCCATCATACATCGTTACCATAATATCAGATGGCTTGATCTTCTGGGTACTCAACACCAGGTTCACATTCGGAAAGAGGAACTGAGCCTTGGCAGAATAGTTAACGCCCTTGGTCCAGTAATCCTTCTGGTTGGTCAAGCCCGAACCGTTGAAGATACCGGCATTCACCACGATAGGGAAACCTACATTCCAGGTATATCCGATTTCAGCACCCACGTCGCGCACATTACCCACCTGCTTGGCGATGAACGAACGGTTGGCGAAGTACTGCTGATGAGGAGAACGGTGAGCATCGATGGTGAATGGTACACGCTCCTGACCGATGGTGAACTGCAGGGTCTTCCAAGGCTTGATGCGTGTATAGGCATCGAGCATCTTGATCTTACCCTCGTCGCAGAGGTCGATTTCCGCCTTATAGCTTACCACGGGTGTTATATTGCCAGCCACATTGATACGTGCTGTGCGCACCTCGAAACGTCCCTCCCCCTCTTCGGTCTGGTACTCATATTTAGAGCGGATGGTTCCACCAATGGTCATCGACTTGGCGAATTCCTCAATGCCCTTCTCCAGAGAGCTGCTTTCTGAATTCTGGGCATTCATTCCCATCGACACCATCGAGAGTGCCATCAACAAATACGTTTTCTTCTTCATTTCTTACCTTATTATTATATACACGTAAATCTGATTTTGCTTATTCCGAATGAAATCTTTTCCTACTGATGCGGAAAGACATCTTCTTCATTTCGACTGCAAAGGTAAGAAGAAGATATTTCTACCGTAAAACATAAGTATTACAAAGATGTTACATCACACATTTGTAACACCCGTAATGCTTCTGTAATATCAGTAATACGGTCGTAACATCATCGTCATAAACACGTAACTTGATTTTCTCCCCCGTTTGAAAATATCGCCGTACCTTTGCACCCGGAAAAAACAACATTAACATATATAATAGGATGAAGGAAAACAAGAAAGCAATCCTAGATATTCTTAAGAAGAAATCTAAGAAAGACGGTAAATTTGAGAACTTAGTGCTCAATCTCGCCTTGCAGAAGATTGACAGCGACAGTTTTGAATTCGATGGCGATGCAGTTTACACCAACGACAAGAAGCGCTTGGTTTATTGCATGAGCCAGGAAGCTAGCTTTGCCATTCCAGAGGGAGTGGAGATTATCGGCGAGATGGCGTTCCGCGGCAAGAAGGCCCTCAAGAACATCATCATCGCCAACAGCGTGAAGGAAATTGAGCACGATGCTTTCTACGATTGTGACGAATTGGATAACGTTTATGTGCCTGCGGGCGTAAAGGTGGTAAAGAGCTACGCCTTTGCAGAGTGCGACAAGTTGAAGAAGGTTACCTTTGCAGGTACTCCTAACAAGGTGAGCCGTCATGCCTTTGCCGACTGCGACCAGCTGCACGACATCATCGTGCCTGTAGGCAGCAGCAAGTTCTTCCGCAAGGAACTCCACTTTATCGACGGAGACACCGATTACCTGGTTTTGGAGAATCTTGAAAAGAAGGTTGATTCTGAAAAGAAGGTTGAAAAGAAGGCTGATTCAGAGAAGAACGCTGTTTCTGAAAAGAAGGCTGATTCTGAGAAGAAGGCTAAGAAAGAGCCTGCAAAAGTAAAGTAACTCTAAAGATTAAACCAGTGAAATCATGACTAAAGAAGATATGATGAAGAAAGCTTATGTAGAACGCGACATCAGTTGGATGTACTTCAACCATCGCATTCTGCAGGAGGCAGAGAAAGAGTATGTGCCACTGTTGGAACGCCTCTCTTTCCTCGGTATTTACTCCAACAACCTCGACGAATTCTTCCGCGTACGAGTAGCATCGCTCAACCGAATGCTCGACCAGAAACTCGACAAGGATACCGAACAGCAGATTAAGAAATCTCTCAAAACAATTAATAAACTCAATGAATCTTATTCGAAAGAATACACTGAAGCGGTGGATACAGTTTTCCGAGAGCTTGAAGTACACAAGGTTCGCCTGCTCACCGAAGACCAGCTCAACAACGAGCAGAAGGAGTTCCTCACGCAGTTCTTCTACGACAAACTCAATGGCTCTGTCAACCCTATCTGGCTCAACGAGATAGACGACCTCTCCGCACTGGAGGACAACCGCATCTACCTAGCCGTAGAGAAGAGTGAGGATGACAAGAAGAAGAAATATGCCGTAGTAAAGGTACCGGATAGAGTCTATGGACGCTGGGTAAAGGTGCCGGGAAGCGATGGTTTCGACAACATCATGTATCTGGACGATGTAATCAGATACTGTCTGCCTCTGGTATTCCTCGGTTTCAAGAAGAGCACCTACCGTGCCTTCAGTTTCAAGTTTACCAAGGATGCCGAGATGGAGATGGACAACGATGCCGACTTCGGCACCATGGAAAAGATTGCCCTGGGTGTAAGCAGCCGCAAGAAGGGTGAAGCCGTACGCGTGATCTACGACCAGGAGATGCCGAAGGAACTTCAGAAGAAGCTGCGTGAGCGATTGAACACCAAGGAGTTGGATGCTTCTCTAGCTGGCGGAAGATACCAGAACCACAAGGATCTGATGTCGTTCCCAGATTGCGGCCACAAGGAACTGAAGTACGAAAAATGGGCTCCTATCATGAAACCGGAATTCCTCTCAAACGAGAGCATCCTCGACCAGATTCGTGAGAAAGACCGTTTCATCCATGTACCCTACCATAGCTTCAACGGCTACATCCGTGTGCTCCGTGAGGCTGCAACCAAGCCCGAGGTGAAGGCCATCAAGACCACCCTCTATCGTCTGGCCAAGGATTCAAAGGTAGTGAAGGCACTCATCACCGCTGCCCGCAACGGCAAGAAGGTAACTGCCGTGGTAGAGCTTCTGGCACGTTTCGACGAGGAGAGCAACATCAAGTGGAGCAAACGCATGCAGGAAGAGGGCGTAAACGTGATCTTCGGTGTAGAAGGACTGAAGATTCACTCCAAGCTGCTCTATATCGAGTCAAAGAAGGGCAACATCGCCTGCGTGGGAACCGGAAACTTCCACGAGGGCAATGCCAAGATCTATACCGACTATCTGATGATGACCGCCCGTACTAAGCTGGTAAACGAGGTGGCCAAGGTATTCGATTTCATCGACCGTCCATTCTCGCCATTCCGCTTCAACGAGCTCCTCGTATCTCCTAACTCCATGAAGAGCCGCATCCTGCGCATGCTCGACACAGAGATCAAGAATGCCAACGAGGGCAAGGAGGCTTGGGTGAAGATGAAGATCAACCACATCACAGATACCGATATGGTAACCAAGCTCTATCAGGCTTCAAAGGCTGACGTGAAGATAGACATCGTGATCCGCGGCAACTGTTCGCTGGTGTCAGGCATCGCCAAGCTCAGCGACAACATCCGCTGCGTGGGCATCATCGACCGCTATCTGGAGCACAGCCGCATCCTCATCTTTGCCAACGGCGGCAAGCCAAGATACTTCATCGGTTCAGCCGACTGGATGCCAAGAAACCTCATCAACCGCATCGAGGTACTCACCCCGGTATATGACGAGGATATGCAGGCAGACCTGCTCCGCACCATCTCTTATGGTATGAGAGATTCGATGAACGGCCGTGTGGTAGATGGCAAGGGCGGCAAGGAATTTGTGGAAGGCGAGCCATTCCGCAGTCAGGAAGAACTTTATAAAGCATATAAATAATAAAGCATATAAATAATGATGAATTTAGCATCCATTGATATCGGCTCCAACGGAGCCAGACTCCTCATCAAGCGCTTCGATCCCAAGGCAATCCGAGAGGAAGACCGCATCAAGAAACTCATGTTTATCCGCATCCCACTGCGATTGGGTAAGGATGTTTTCACTCTGGGAAAGGTTTCCAAGGAGCGTGAGAAAATGATGCTCCACATGATGAAGGGCTTCAAGCAATTCATGAAACTCAATGACGTAGAGGCATTTCGTGCCTGTGCCACATCAGCCATGCGCGATGCCGAGAACGGCAAGAAGGTGCTCAAGAAGATAGAGAAGCAAACCGGCATCAAACTCGAAATCATCAAGGGTCAGGAGGAGGCACAGCTCCTCTACAACAACCTGGTAGAGAAAACAGACTCCAACGAGGGCAGCTTTGCCTACATTGATGTGGGCGGTGGTTCCACGGAGGTGAGCATCATCCACGACGGTGTACTCGCCGAGAGCTATTCCTACAACATGGGTACCCTGAGAATGCTGAGCGGCAAGGTGACTGCCGATACCGAAAAGCTCTTCAAGGAGAACCTGACGAGATATGCCGAGCAATACGGCGACATCAGAATCATCGGTTCGGGTGGCAACATCAACAAGTTGAACAAGCTGGCACGCCACAGCAAGCAGGATGCCAAGAACCTGACGCTTGCCGAACTGAAGCGTCTCTACTCGATGATGCAGCCCCTGAGCATCGAGGAGCGCGAGATTTCCTTCTCTCTGAAGGAAGACCGTGCCGACGTCATTATTCCTGCCGCTGAGATTTTCCTCAAGGCATGCGAATACCTGAAGTGTGAAAGCATCATGGTGCCCAACATCTCGCTCGCCGACTCCATCGTGGATGGACTCTATGAGAAGATGATGGCAAAAACAGAGGAATAAACCACTTCATCCACAAATAAAATAAAAGACATGTCTATATCTCAAGTTTTTATGCTATCTTTGCACAGAAATATGCGAAGGTAGCATTTTTTTGTTTACCTTTCGCCTCTTCTTGCGTCATACACATAAAAAGGAACAAATGGAAGAAACAGAATTTGAACATATCGCCCAGGAAATGCGCCCCAGGTTGACGGCACATTGTCAACGCTATCTCTCGGCAGGAACCCTTGCCGAAGAGGCCGATGACATCGTGCAGGAAACCCTGGTGAAGCTCTGGAAGATGCGCGACAGGCTCTCTGAATACCAGAGCATCGAGGCGCTCGGCATCACGATAGCCAGGAATCTCTGCATCGACCATCTGAGACGCAACAAAGCCCAGACGGCATCGCTGGAACAGATGAAGCATCCCGCAGAAATCTGTACGGCAACCGAGCGTACCGACCAGACCATCATCGGCGAAGATACGCAAAGGCGACTCAACAGGGCGATGGACAGACTTCCGGATACGCAGAGAAAAATGCTGCTATTGAGAAGCGAGGGAAAGAGCCTCGATGAGATTGCCGAAATCTGCGGTGCCAACAAGACGAGCACCAAGACGATGATTTCTGCAGCAAGAAGATCATTGTTGAAAATGATGAAGTCATAAACTCTAAAAAGGAAAGAAATGAAGAAACTAGAAGATATAACCTATCGCCACGAGCTGATAGAGCACTACCTCGATGCTGATACCAGCGTGGAGGAAGAACAGGCATTGGCTGATTTCTATCGCCATTGCGAGAATAAGGATTTAACGGATGAGGATCTCGACATCAGAAACCTGATGCTGGGAATGGAGAACTATACTCCGAATTTCCATCAAACAGAAATGGAAATGATGGAAGAATTGGACGGAAAAGAAGAGATGAAAGAACTGGATAGAAAAGAAGAAGCTGATGGACAGCTGCAAATGAAAGAGATGTCACTTGCAACTTCTAAGAAGCACGAGACAAGATGGGTACGCCTCTCTGCGATACTTCTCGCTACGGCAATGCTGGCAGGACTCATCTTCCTGCTCTTCCCTATCAAGGATTATTTCTCATCCTCTTCTGAACAACAACCTGGCCTTGCCAACCTGGTTCCTACAGAGCAGGTGGTTCGCTCGCAGCCATCTTCAGAAGATGAAGACGGGAACCTGAACGCATACGAAAAGATGGAACGTGCCGACTCCCTCTTCCTGGCAGCAACCCGGGATATCGTGACTCCGCAGGAAATGAAGTCAAGCAAGATGGTACTTGCCAAAAGAAAGAATATCGCAGAAAGAAGCGAGAAACATGCAGGGAAGATTGCAGAAAATACAGCAGAGACCTCTTCTGAAACAGAAAGAAGCATTCATGAAGATTTCAATCAGATTTATGAAGTAGCCTCTGCCGCCCTGCCTTCTGCCGAGCAGCTGACCATCAACCGCCAAGGCGATAACATCGTTATCTCAACCCTGGACAACGAAGGCAACATGCAGCATTACACCATCAATATCAAAGAAACACAAGATGGTAGTTATCAGCTACTTCCACTAGCACAGTTAAACGATTTATAAAACTCTCTATGCTTATGAAAAAGTATATTTTCACCATTGCATTTGCCCTGCTGGGCATAACCAGCAGTATGGCATCCAAGGCAGATACCCTGCGTATCTACAGCATCGACGGCGAGCGCATTCCAAACTTCACCGGCAAGGAACTCATCGGTAAAACCATCAAGAATTACCAGATAAACACCAACGTCCTGCCGGCACCCAAAAGAGATGTGATAGAGATTCATATCATCACTACTACCACACCTCCTGTCGCCAAGCCAGCCCCTCACTATCTGATCAAGGGCAGAGAGCAGGAACTGACTGAAGAAGATTTCAACAAGATTTCTCCCAGCGAGATCAAAGCCATCGTGGTTTTGAAAGAGGGCTCCAAAGCCATTCAGGAAAGCGGTCTGAAAGATGATGGCAGAAGCTACATCATCGTTACTCTGAAGAAATAACGATTATCCCACACCCAGGAGTTCTACTTCGAATATCAGGGTAGAACCGCCTGGGATGCCCGGCTGCGAGAACTTGCCGTAGCCCATTTCGGCTGGGATGTAAAGTTCCCACTGGTCGCCCACGTGCATCTGCTGCATGGCAACAATCCAGCCATCAATCAGGTCGCTCAATCGCATGGCGAATGGCGTACCGCCACGGCTGGAATCAAACTTCTTGCCGTTGATGGTCCAACCGGTATAATGAGCAGTCACGATGCTGCGTCGGCTAGGCTGTGCGCCCTTCGGGTCGCCCTGCTTCAACACCTTATAATATATACCACGAGGCAGCGCCATAACGCCCTCCTCTTTTGCCTTTTCCTCCAGCCAACGCTTGTTGGCCTCAACATATTCTCTTTTTGCCATAAATCTATTTGATACTTGATATACTATGATTTTTGCGCAAAGTTACAAAAATCTATCGTATCTGCAAAAGAAAAAGGAGAACTTTTCTTCTTTTATCAAAGAAAAGCAGTACCTTTGCACCCTAATCAACCAAAAATACGATATGCCACAATCACTACATATTGCAATTATTGGTGGGGGTGCCGCAGGATTCTTTGCGGCGATAGAGGCCAAGCGCAACTTCCCTCACGCCGACATCACTATATTCGAGAAGAATTCGAAGGTTCTCGCCAAAGTGGAAATCACGGGAGGAGGAAGATGTAATCTTACCAATTCCTTTGAGGAGATTTCCGACTTGAAACAGGCGTACCCCCGAGGACATAAACTGATGAAGCGACTCTTCAAGAGATTCGACTACCAGCATGCCTTCAACTGGTTTGAGGAGAACGGCGTGCCACTGGTTACGCAGGAAGACCAATGCGTGTTTCCGCAATCACAGGATTCGCACAGCATCATCGACTGTCTGGTGAATACCGCCAAGCGACTGGGCGTGAAGATACAATGCAACCACCAGCTCACCGCCATCACCGAACTGGAGGATGAGCGCCTGCTCCTGGATTTCAAGGTTTCAAAAGAAAAGGGAAATCTATCGGGTGCATCTTCTGCCTCTCATCCCGTTTCCGAAATCAGGCAGATTGCCTTCCACCGGGTAGCCATCACCACGGGCGGTCATCCCAAGCTGGAAAGCTTCAAGCATCTCTCTGACCTGGGACATGTGATAGAGCAGCCTATCCCATCGCTCTTCACCTTCAACATCGCCGACAAGGCTTTCAAGAACCTGATGGGCACGGTGGTAGAACCTGTATATACCAGCATTCCGGGCACCAAGCTGAAGGCAGAGGGGCCGCTCCTCATCACCCATTGGGGCATGAGCGGTCCTGCCGTGCTGAAGCTCTCATCCCATGCAGCCCGCTATCTGCACGAGAACAATTATCAGATCAGGATTTCCGTAAACTGGGTACACGAGAGCAACCGCTCGCTGGTGGAAGAGAACATCCAGGGCATCATCATCGCCAACCCACAGAAGCAGCTGGCAAACATACGCCCCTATAATCTGCCATCCCGCCTCTGGCTCTTCCTGATTCAGAAGATGGGATATGCACCCGAGAAGAAATGGAGCGAAATGGGAAAGAAGGGCTGCAACCTGCTGATAGAAACCCTCACCAACGACCTCTATCAGGTGAACGGCAAGGGAGCCTTCAAGGAGGAGTTTGTTACCTGCGGCGGTATCAGCCTCAGCAACATCGACCTGCATACCCTGGAGAGCAAGGTATGCCCTCACCTCTTCTTTGCCGGCGAAGTGCTCGACATTGATGCCATCACCGGCGGCTTCAATCTGCAGGCTGCCTGGACCACGGGATATGTGGTGGGACAACATATCGGAGAATAGCCTATTCCTCTTTCGATACAAAGTCTTTCACGATGCGGGTGTATTCCTCGTGATGGTCGCGATATGCCATAGCATGAACGGAGCCTTTGGCGATGAAGATAGCTTTTCTGCCCTTCGTCTTTGCCTCGTAAAGGGGATGCAGCATGGCGTAGGGCACGAAGGCATCCTTATCGCCATGGATAAAGAGCATCGGTTTGGTGCTCTTGCGAACCTGCTCTATCTGCTGCGCCTCGGCAAACGACCAGCCGTAGCGATGCTGGCAAAGAGCTGAAGTGGTATTCATCAGCGGGAAGGCAGGCAAGCCAAACTGGTCTTTGAGCTGAGCGGAAAACTCATCCCATACGCTGGTATAGCCGCAGTCCTCCACAAAGCACTTCACGTAATCGGGAGTCTTCTCTCCCGATACTGCCATCGTGGTTGCCGCACCCATCGAAATACCGTGAATCACCTGCTGAGTATTCTTCACTCTTCGTTCTTCACTCTTCACTCCTCGTCCTTCACTCTTCACTTTAAAAATCTCATTGGCGATTTCCGACCATCTGATCACATCCCATCTATCCTTCCATCCCATCTGGATATGATCGCCCTCGCTCTCTCCATGTCCATACAGATCTGGCAGGAGCACATTATACCCCATATCGTGATTATAGAGATAGGCGATGTGCAGCATACCCTCGGAGCGCACCTGATAGCCATGCACCACCACGGCAGTCTTTTCCGTAGTATTCGGTGCATAGAGATAGATGGCATGGGCCTTGTAGCCAGACGGCATCACGACAAAGGTATCCTTCACGCAATGGTGCTGATACACAGAGTCCATCCAGCCAATCATCCAGGGACACTCTTTCTTCATTCTGTTCTTCCAATGCTCAGCCGTCATTCTCTCCTCCTTCGGATAGTTGAGCGAATAATTGAGCATATAGTTGCTGGCGCCATACAGTCCCAGCATCACGAGCACCACCAGACCCAGAGCCGAAGCGATGCCTATCTTTCTCATCTTTTTCTGTTTCATCTTCTTCATTTCTTATTGCTATTACATATATCTATTATAGAATTTCCGCTGCAAAATTAAGGAAAAAGATGGAATTAGCAAAGAAACGGAGGAAAAAATCCTATTAAATTGAAGCATAGAGCGCTGCGACTGTCCTTTTATTTAGCACATTGAAGCCTTGTTCACTAATTTTATGTTAGTAGTCTTCCCTTGCGATATTGCTGGGGAGTGGAACCCGTCAATCTCTTGAAGTACTTGCAGAAGAAACTGACATTGGGGAAATTCAGCTCATCGGCTATCTCTGATGTCTGCTTGTCGCTATGGCGCAACAATACCTTGGCGGTGGAGATGATGGAGCGGTCTATCCACTCCTTCGCACCCACACCACTGGTAGCCAGCACCACCGTACCCAAGTAGCGGCTGGTGATG
>ERZ791617.259-NODE-259-length-39766-cov-5.93647_pt1 | contig 39766 bp, 38 predicted proteins | sample MGYA00510272_ERZ791617 | MGnify/ENA primary metagenome ERZ791617 (study PRJEB30046, sample SAMN00715200) | human gut metagenome | study: EMG produced TPA metagenomics assembly of the A metagenome-wide association study of gut microbiota in type 2...
CTGCTAACAGAAAAAGTGAAACAGATTTTATGTGAAAAAGGCGGATAGAAAATCAGCAGAAAAAATATATAGGGAAAAAGCAGGGGGAATTTTGCGCGTATTGACTAGGAACGAAGGGTAACCGCAGATGGAATGCTGATAACTGGATTATTTATAAAAATGCATAGATAAAAAAGTTAAAAGCGAAATCCCTGACAAATTGGCAAGAGCATTGACAGATTTGTTTGAACGCAGAAACAAGATAGCACATCAGGCAGATAGAAATCACCAGACGGGAGATTTGTATGATATTAACCGGCAGGATGTGGAAAATGCAATAGGTGTTGTTGAAACATTTGTTACAACTGTTCATAAGTTATTAACGGAATAAGAGTACTGCATGACATAAAAAAGCAAGGGACAACATCCCTTGCTTTTTTCTCCCCTCTGTGCTACACTGTCACAAGCTGACAAGACACATGTTAACCACATGAAAAACAGCAAAGAGGAGTAAGAAACTCCGGATTGGAGAAATTATGGAAAAAGTAAAGGCATTTTGTAAACGGAAAAACATTGAGATATCCGTCAAGCGCTACCTGATTGATGCACTTGGTGCGATGGCACAGGGATTATTTGCATCGCTTTTGATCGGAACGATCATCAGTACACTTGGAACGCAGCTTAATATTCCGATTCTTGTGACAGTCGGAACTTACGCGAAAGCGGCAGTCGGACCGGCCATGGCGATCGCAATCGGATATGCACTGCAGGCAGCGCCTTTAGTACTGTTTTCACTTGCGGCAGTCGGTGCGGCGGCAAATGAACTTGGCGGGGCAGGCGGACCGCTTGCGGTACTTGTGGTTGCAATTTTTGCAGCAGAATTTGGAAAAGCAGTTTCCAAAGAGACAAAAATCGATATTATTGTCACTCCGTTTGTGACCATTTTTGTCGGGGTCGCGCTTTCTATCTGGTGGGCTCCGGCGATCGGTGCGGCAGCGAGTGCAGTCGGTAATGCGATCATGTGGGCAACCGAGCTGCAGCCGTTTTTCATGGGAATCATTGTATCTGTGATCGTCGGGATTGCACTGACACTGCCGATCAGCAGCGCAGCAATCTGTGCAGCACTTGGACTGACCGGATTAGCCGGTGGTGCAGCACTTGCCGGATGCTGTGCGCAGATGGTCGGATTTGCAGTGGCAAGTTTCCGTGAAAATAAATGGGGCGGATTGTTTGCACAGGGAATCGGTACATCCATGCTTCAGATGGGTAATATCGTGAAAAATCCGCGCATCTGGCTGCCGGCGACATTGGCGTCTGCAATCACCGGACCGATCGCAACGTGTCTGTTCCATTTACAGATGAATGGTGCAGCAGTTTCCTCCGGTATGGGAACCTGTGGACTGGTCGGACAGATTGGTGTCTATACGGGATGGATCGCAGATATTGAAGCGGGAAGCAAAGCTGCCATTACACCGATGGACTGGATCGGACTGATTTTCGTAAGCTTTCTTCTGCCGGGCGTTTTATCATGGCTTTTTAGTGTGTTATTCCGTAAGATCGGCTGGATCAAAGAAGGCGATATGAGGCTGGACTTATAAATCCATAAAAGTTTAGAAATAAATCCACCATAATGAGGAAAGTATGGTATACTGTAAACAGTAGTCATTACAGGAATAATATGCATGAAATTGCATTTTACTCCGCAAAACAAGGAGGATTTTTATGGAAAAGCCATTCACCTTAAGTGAGGGCGTTGACAGTTGGAATACGATTATTTTTTTATATAATTCCGCATTGAAGGAGGTACGTACCAAAGTTGAAATCTTAAACGATGAGTTTCAGCAGGTACATCAGTACAACCCGATCGAATATATTAAGTCAAGGATCAAGACGCCAGAGAGCATTGTGAAAAAGTTAAAGCGCTACGGATACGAGTCATCGATCGATAACATGGTCAATTATGTCAATGACATTGCAGGTATCCGTATTGTCTGCTCTTTTACTTCTGATATTTATAAGCTTGCAGAGATGATTGGAAAACAGAATGATCTGACCGTTATTTCCATCAAGGATTATATTAAAAATCCAAAGGAGAGCGGTTATAAAAGTTATCATATGCTTGTGACTGTTCCGATATTTTTATCGGACCGCGTGATCGATACCAAGGTGGAGATACAGATCCGGACGATGGCGATGGATTTCTGGGCAAGCTTAGAGCATAAGATCTATTACAAATTTGAGGGAAATGCACCCGGCTATATCAGCAGGGATCTAAGAGAATGTTCCGATATTGTTTCTATGCTGGATGCAAAGATGCTCCAGCTAAATGAAGCAATTATACAGGCGAAAGAAGCACAGGAGGAGCAGACGGGTGCAGTATAATTATGACTTCGAGATTATGTCGCTCGTCATTTTTGTGGTTATCAGCGGTCATTTCCTGTTGATCAGACAGTTTCCAACGGTTAAGTCAAAAGTATTTGGCAGACTGCTTGGGGTGTGTCTTGGCGAGTGTATCGCAAATATTTTATCATGTATTGGACTGGCAAATGCAGCAATCGTTCCATTAATCTGGAACGAATTGTTTACGTTTGCTTTTTTTGCGTTAGAGGGAGCGGCTTCTTATCTGATGTTCCGCTATATGGAAGAGGTATGCAGCCTTTCCGGAGTAGCAGGTCGAATGATAAAATACATGGGAAAAGTCCCGTTTTTCTTTTTCGAGATCATGCTTTTAGCGACACCGTGGATGGGTTTTTTCTTTTATTTTAAAGATGGCAGCTATTATCAGGGAAATTTTGCATGGTTTGGCTATGTGTATATTGGATACTATTTTTTTATGAACCTGCTTCTTATATTTTGGGGGAGAGCGCGTATTGAGACGCGGATCAAGGTAATCGTTATCTTATACAGTATTGTGGCAGTTCTTATGGTGGTGCTTCAGTATGAGAGAAAAGAAATGCTGCTTACCAGTGCGGCAAATATGCTGTTTATTCTGATGATCTATATGGCAATGCAGAATCCGTCTGCTTATATTGACAGTGAAACCGGAACCAGTGATGAGCAGGCATTTCTGATCCAGATGAAAAATGTAACGGAGCAATCCGGGAAAAAAGTATTTCTTGTGGTACATATCAGACAGATGCATCATATCGAAATGCTTTTAGGATATGAAAACAGCAGGCGGCTGCTTGCCGAAGTGGGACATTATCTTACCGCACTGTGTGGAAAGTTCTGTGTGTCTCGCAATGCGGAGGATACATTTACCATCCTGCTGGATGAGGGAAAAGAAGAACACATAAAGGGGCAGATCAAAAAAAGATTTGAACAGGATTTTCATGTGTCTGGCAATTCGATTTCTTTAAACGAGGTCATGATCACCCTGCATTATCCGAGAGATTTTTGTTCTCTGGCAGAGTACAGGGCACTGTATGGATATTTGCTGGAAGCGGCACAAAATTCAGGGAAACAGGTCTTTTTTGAGGTGGATGAAGCCGTAAAAAAAGACTATTACCGCAGAAATAAGGTAGAGCAGGCGGTGGATCGTGCAATTACGGAAAACAGATTTGAAGTATATTATCAGCCGATCTATTCCCTGAAAGAAAAATGTGTTGTATCATTAGAGGCGCTGGTGCGTCTGAAGGATGAAAAACTTGGAGCCATTCCACCGGATGAGTTTATTCCGTTGGCGGAGCAAAACGGAACGATCACACAGATCAGTGAGATCGTACTTGAAGAGTGCTGTCGTTTTCTGGCAAAACATGTGCTTCCGAACCCATCACTTGGAATACGGACGATCCATGTGAACATTGCTGCAGCGCAGTGTCTGAACCGGAATCTGAAAGAAAGCATACTGCCAGTGTTAGAGCGTTATTATGTGCCGGCACATATGATCACGCTGGAACTGACGGAGCGGACAGCTGTTGAGGCACCAAAGCTGATGTTATGGCACATGCAGGAGTTTGGCAAAATTGGCATGGGGTTTGCGATGGATGACTATGGAAGCGGCAATTCGAACTGTTCTTATCTGATCCGTTTTCCATTTCGGGAAATTAAGATTGATAAAAACATGACCTGGTCCTATTTTGAAAATCCAACTGCAAAAATCGTGATTGAAAATGAAATAAAGACGATACAAAAACTCGGTCTCCCACTGATCATGGAGGGCGTGGAAAAGAAAGAACAGAGTGATGCCTTAGAGGCGCTTGGTGTGGATATGATCCAGGGATATTATTACGGGAAACCGATGCCGGAGACGGAGTGTCTGCGCTATATCAGAAGAATGCATTTTGCCAAAGAGGAATATGGAAAGAGTTGATGGAAAGTTTATGCTGAAAATAGCATTTTGTGATGATGATTTAGAGATATTAAAAGAACTTGGTATCTTATTGGACAAATATAAAAAAGAAAGAGACGAAGACCTTACCTGTACGGTATTTCAGAGTCCCTTAGAGTTACTGGCCGCGATTGAGAAAGGGTTTTCTTTCGATATTTTATTTTTGGACATTTTAATGCCGGGGGAAAACGGAATTGAGACTGCAAAAGAAATCAGACAGTATGATAATAATATGAAAATTATTTTTCTTACCTCATCTCCGGAGTTTGCAGTACAGTCTTACACGGTCGGGGCATATTTTTATCAGTTAAAGCCAGTCTGGGAGGAAAGTTTTTTCCAGCTGATGGATTCCGTGCTTGCAGAGTGCACAAAGACACAGGAAAACAGTCTGATTCTGCGGAGCAAAGAAGGAATTACAAGAATTGACCTTGAAAAGTTAGAATATTGTGAAGTGATAGGACGGACGCTCTTTTTTCATCTCGGAAATGGAAAAGTATTTGAGAGTGTTGGCAGTTTAGACGATTTATTTTTGCAGTTAAAGCCTTATGGCAATTTTTTACGGCCACATCGGTCATTTCTGGTAAATATGGATTATATACAGAATATTTCTTACCGTGCAATTAAACTGATAAGTCTTGCAGAAATACCAATCCCGCATGGGAAATGCTCGGAGATAAAGAATAAATATCTCGAGTATGCGTTTAACAGAAAGCAGGTATTTTTATCATGAATCTTCTTTATGTAACAAATGGTGCAGCAGTCGGGATATTCGGCATGGTTTTGTCCGGGGCTTTTTGTGATATTCACTGGACGAAAGAAAAACGGGAATTTCTTGTTGGAAGTATTTTTGTGCTGCTTGCCATACAGGGCGTGATGTATCTGTTGGCCGGGGCAGCGACGATCCGTTATCTTTATCCTGTGATCACACATGTCCCGATGTGTATTGCCCTTTACATTTTAACGAAAAAACGTCTGTGGACAGTGATTTCCGTGCTGACCGCTTATCTCTGCTGTCAGCTTCGCAGGTGGGTGGCACTTTTTATAATGGCTGTGTTTGTGAACAGTGAAACGGTGCAAAATGTGACGGAACTGATTGTTACACTGCCGTTATTATTTCTTTTACTGCGCTTTGTGGCACCCTCGGTGCGGGCAATATCAAATTATCCCGTGTCAATACAGCTTCAGTTCGGGTTGATTCCGGCATTGGGCTACGGCTTTGATTACCTGACGAGAGTTTATACGGATTTACTTTCAGAAGGCATACCGGCGGCAGTGGAATTTATGCCGTTCGTCTGCTGTATTGCTTATCTGGTGTTTGTGCTTCGTACTTCGGAGGAGGAGCGGAAGAAAAATGAACTTGAGCAGATGCAGAGCTGTCTGAATCTCCAGATTTCCCAGGCGGTCCGCGAGATTGAGGCTTTGAGGGAGTCGCAGAAAGATGCCAGTACCTACCGGCATGATTTAAGACATCATATGCAGCATCTGTTATCATGTATCGAGAATGGAAAAATTGAACAGGCAGAAGGCTACATTCATGAAGTATGTGCGCAGATTGAGGCAGGCAGGGTAAAAAATTACTGTGAGAATGAGATGGTCAATCTTATTTTTTCCTCTTTTGCAGGAAGGGCGGAAAGTGCTGGTGCCACAATGAACATAAAAGCGGTGGTACCATATATTCTTCCGGTTTCGGAGACAGATTTGTGTGTGCTTTTATCAAATGCGTTAGAAAATGCACTCCATGCGTGTACCGCACAGGAGCAGAAGGGAACGATAGATATTTTAGCGTATGAGAAGAACGGGAGGTTCTTTTTTCAGGTCACGAATCCATGCAGAAAAGAAGTAGTATTTGAAAACGGTGTTCCGGTTACCGACCGGCCGGGGCATGGAATCGGCGTACGCAGTATTTGTGCAATTGTTGACAGGTATGGCGGTATGTACAGCTTTCTGGTAGAAGATAATAAATTTATTTTACGCGTTTCTTTATAAGGTGCAGCTTTTTGCTGCACTTTAAAAGAAATAACGAAACTACAGATGAAAAATAAAAGGATGTCGATTGAGTGCACATTATAGTCGATTCAGAACAAGTTAATCCGCTGCAGCACAAAATACGGTACATTAATGTCAACAGAGAGAAATGAAAAACAAATGACAAAGGAGAGAAAAATTATGAAAAGAAAAATTTTAGCAATTATGTTGAGTTCAATGCTGGCATTCTCTTTTACCGCTTGCGGGAATACCGAGGAGACTGCTGATGGCACAGTGACAAACGCAGAGGCAGATGTAGATGTGGCAGATACTGGCACTGATGCGGAGACCGATGTGGCAGAGACCGATGCAGCAGATATTGTTGTGGACACAGAGGCAGCAGATGCACAAAGCGAAGATGTGGAAACAGATTCTACCGAAGACTTATTCTGCCTGCTTGATGTGCCGATTTTAGAGATGCCGGACTTAGCAGGAACAACCTGGAGTTTCTGTGGGGGTAACCTTGGTGGTGTGCAAATGACACAGGACGATTATGATGCTGCATTAGAGCAGTATGGCGGAAAATTGGAGATCGTGTTTAGCGATGATGGTTCCACTGTACAGATGGTACAGGGAGGTGGAACGTTAGACGGTGTCTGTGAATATCATTATGAGGATGAAGGTGTGCGTTTAACATTTGACAATAACGGCACAGATCTGGTATACGCCTGCGTGTTTGCAGATTTTGACGGACTGACAATTGTAGCATTGTCCGATACTTCCGGATACAATGCAGTATATTTTGTACAGTAAAGGAGTATTTGAATGGAAATCTCTGTAATTGTTTGTTTGCTTGTGATTTTGCTTGCCATATGGATTGTTTCTGTACGGAAAAAATTAGCGATCATGGATGAAAATATCAATCATTCCATGAATCAGATTGGAGTGCAGCTTTCGTCACGGTTTGATGCGTTACTTTCCCTGCTTGATTTTACAAAAAAATATGCAGGATACGAGGCACAGACACTTACAGATGAAGTAAATGAAAAACGGTGTATCATTATGGAAACTTCCACACCGGAGGAGGTTTTGCGCCAGGAAGGTGTGATAAACGAGGTGCTTTTCCGGACACAGACGGTTTTAGAAGAATATCCGGGTTCGACTGATGAAAATGAATACATCAAATGTATGGACGCGGTAGAGTGTTATGAAAAAATGGTGCAGACCAGCCGACTGATTTATAATGATTCGGTGACAAAATTAAACAGAGAGCTTCACATTTTCCCAACCAGTGTACTTGCACATATGCTCGGATTTGAAAAACGGGATTATCTGGTAGAAAATTAGCAGAAAAGGAGATGCAAAGGATGAATAAGTTACACAGAAGCAGGTACATAAATGTAGTTGTATCAATGATGATGGCATTTTTGATGCTTGCTGCAATGGGAACGACACAGGTACATGCAGCACAATATACAACAGGAACGATTGATCCTGCCGAATTGAAAGCTGGAGATGTGGTTTACAGGGGGGTTCAGTTAACGGTAGACAGACAGATTGTGGTTTGTAAAAAGTGCAATATGATATGGATTACGACGGGCACGGATTACGGTACTGGAGATATGAAACGCTCTGAGGTGGTGGCTACGGAAGCCCATAAGGATCATCCGGATAAGGTGGGGTATAGCGAGTTTAACTGGTATTTTAATCTTGACAGCTTCGGCCCATTGTTAAAAAATACGCCATATACGATCGTAGAAAATGCTAACATTAAATACAAGATTACCTATAATACAAACGGTGGCAGTCAGATAGCAGAAGAAAGGCAGACGAACCTGCCTGATCCGCTGCCAGCTGCGACGAAAGATGGATATGATTTTGTCGGCTGGTATACAGATGCAGCTTTTACGACGATTGCGCGGCCGGGACAGGCACTTACTGCCGACACGACTCTTTATGCAAAATGGGTAGAACACAGGCACACATTTAGGGATGAGTGGAGCAGCAATGATACTTCCCATTGGCATGCTGCCACGTGTGAACACATCACAGAAAAAAAGGATGAAGCAGCTCATGTTTATGGAACAGCAGGTGCGGAAAGATATACCTGTAGTGTCTGCAAATATGTAAGTGAAACAAGAAAAAAAGAAGCTGAGGCTGCAGATAAAAAGAATACGGAAAGTGAACCGGTAAAAGTAAAAAGGACAGAGGCAAAAGACGCAGCATTAAATTCGAAATTTAATGTGAAAGCAGGAAAGACGGTCAAGGTAACTTGGGGAAAAGTTAAAGATGCAGATGGTTATGATGTTTATATGGCATACTGCGGAAAAGATAAGGAAAAGGTTGTAAAGTCCGTAAAGGCAGCGGATAGTTTATCTGTTGAGATCAGCAAATTGAAAAAGAAAGGAATCAATCAGAAAAAAAATATAAAATGTCATGTTCTTGCATATAAGATGGTTGATGGCAAAAAAGTAACAGTTGCGAAATCGATCACGATACATGCAGCAGGAAAGAAGAATAAATCAGTAACAGATGCAAAAAGCATTAAACTGAAAAAGACTTCTTATGTATTGGCAAAAGGGAAAAAAGCTGTCGTAAAAGCTTCGATTGTCAAGAAGAATAAGAAACGTCCGATCATTAATCATATATCGGAATTCCGATATGCTACATCAGACAGTAAAGTGGCAGTGGTATCTAAAAATGGTAAGATCACCGCGAAAGGAAAAGGATCCTGTTCTATATATGTATATGCAACAAACGGATGTGCACAAAAAATAAAAGTTGTGGTCAAATAAGAGAGACAGGTATAAAGTGAAAATGAATGTGTAGGAGAAAAGCTGCCAATGATAGTGATAATATCATTAGGCAGCTTTTTATAATGAACAAAGGAAAAAGAAAACGTGTATTTTGACTGGATTATATAGTATAATATATTCCGTGTCTGAGAGAGAAATAAAACATAAGAGGATAGTGCGTGTGAAAAATAAGATTTTTCACACGCAAGAATGGGGATTAAGATGAGAATAGGATTTGATAATGACAAATATTTAAAAATTCAGTCGGAGCATATCAAAGAACGCATCAGTCAGTTCGGTGATAAGCTTTATCTGGAATTTGGTGGAAAATTATTTGATGATTACCATGCGTCGAGAGTATTGCCGGGATTTGCACCGGACAGTAAACTTCAGATGCTGATGCAGCTTTCGGATGTTGCAGAAATCGTAATTGTGATCAGTGCGGCGGATATTGAGAAAAACAAGGTGCGTGGAGACCTTGGCATTACTTATGATGTGGACGTTGTCCGTCTGATCGGAGAGTTTGAGAAAAAAGGACTCTATGTCGGAAGTGTGGTCATCACACAGTTTGCCGGACAAAATGGTGCAGTGCAGTTTCGGGAAAAACTCGAAAAACGTGGAATCAAAGTATATCAGCATTATAAGATCGAGGGGTATCCGTCGAATATTCCACTGATCGTAAGCGAGAATGGTTTTGGAAAAAATGATTATATTGAGACGACAAGACCGCTTGTGGTTATTACTGCGCCGGGGCCTGGAAGCGGAAAAATGGCAACCTGTCTTTCACAGCTTTATCATGAAAACATTCGCGGAACCAAAGCCGGCTATGCGAAGTTCGAGACATTCCCAATCTGGAATCTTCCGTTGAAGCACCCGGTCAACCTTGCATATGAGGCTGCAACAGCAGACTTAAATGATGTGAATATGATTGACCCGTTCCATCTGGAAGCATATGGAAAGACCACGGTAAACTACAACCGTGATATAGAAATATTTCCTGTTTTAAATGCAATTTTTGAGGGAATATACGGTGAAAATACCTATTACAAATCGCCGACTGATATGGGAGTAAATATGGCAGGAAACTGCATCATCGATGATGAAGCCTGCTGCGTGGCATCTAAAATGGAAATTATCAGACGTTATTACACCGCAGTGAATAAGCTGGTAAGAGAAGAAGCGACCGAAAATGAAGTTTACAAGATCGAGCTTCTAATGAAACAGGCGAAGATTACAACAGACGACAGAAAAGTTACCGTTGCCGCAAAGAAGCGTGCGGAGGAACTGGGTGTTCCGACCGCAGCGATCGAACTTTCGGATGGAACGATCATTACATCAAAAACGTCTGATTTCCTTGGAGCATCAGCAGCATTGCTTTTAAATGCTTTAAAATATTTAGCCGGAATTGCACATGATGAAAAGCTGATCCGCCCGGAGGCAATTGAGCCGATTCAGGATCTGAAAGTACGTTTCTTAGGAGGAAAGAATCCAAGACTTCATACGGACGAGGTTCTGATTGCGTTATCTCTTGCAGCAGTGTCAAATGAAAATGCGAAATGCGCCATTGAGCAGATCCCTGCACTCCGTGGCTGTCAGGTGCATACGTCGGTCATGCTTTCCGAGGTGGATATTAAGATCTTCAAAAAACTGGGTGTGGATCTGACGAGTGAGCCGGTACGCAGTGGATTGAAGTTATATTAAATTTATATGGTGTATCATGAGCTATAAAATAAAGTGAAAGAGGAAATACATGAATCTGATTAATATAGAGAATCTGACAAAGGTCTATACCGAAAGAAAGTTATTTGATGGCGCGTCATTTTCGCTGCAGGATGGGGAGAAAGTCGGTATCATTGGCGTCAATGGAACCGGAAAGACAACACTTCTACGGATGATCATGGGGGAAGAGGAGACAGACGAGGGAACCGTCACGACGGCTAACCATGTGGTCATGCGTTATCTGCCGCAGCATCCGGAATTCGAACCGGAAAAAAGCAGTCTGGAATGTGTGCTGGAAGGAAATGTAACGGATGAAAACCGCTGGTCTGTTGAAAGTGATGCCAAGGCAATGATGACCCGGCTTGGAATTAAAGATTTCATGCAGCCTGCGGGACAATTATCCGGTGGACAAAGAAAGCGTCTGGCATTGATATCGGTACTTCTTTCCCCGGCAGATATTCTTCTGTTAGATGAGCCTACGAACCATTTAGATAATGATATGGCAGACTGGCTGGAGGATTATCTGAAAAAATGGAGAGGTGCGCTTATCATGGTAACACATGACAGGTATTTCTTAGACAGTGTGTGTAACCGGATCGTGGAGATTGATAAAGGAAAAATTTACAGTTATCAGGCGAATTACTCCGGGTATCTGGAACTAAAAACCCAGCGTCAGGAAATGGAAACAGCCAGTGAACGAAAACGTCAGTCGATCCTGCGTGTGGAACTGGAATGGATACAAAGGGGAGCAAGGGCACGTTCTACGAAACAGAAAGCACGCATCCAGCGTTATGAAGAGCTGAGAGATCGTGAAAATCCGGCGCAGGATTCACAGATGGAATTAAGTTCTATTTCTACAAGAATGGGAAAAACGACCGTGGAGCTGGAAAATATCTGTAAGGCTTATGGAGACAGAAAACTGATCGAGGATTTTTCTTATATCTTTTTGAAGGGAGACAGAGTTGGATTTATCGGACCAAACGGTTGTGGCAAGTCTACTCTGATGAAAATTATTGCAGGTATTATTCCGCAGGACTCCGGACAGGTCATTATCGGACAGACTGTGAAAATGGGATATTATGCGCAGGAAATAGCCTCAGAAAAAAATGAGGATGAAAATGAAATTGATCTGTCATATATGAACCCGGATCAGAGAGTGATCGATTATGTAAAAGATACGGCAGAATATATCCAGACTGTGGACGGAGTGATATCCGCAACCGTTTTATTGGAGCGTTTCCTATTTCCACCGGAAAAACAGTACAGTCCGATTGGAAAACTGTCAGGCGGGGAAAAGAAAAGATTAAATCTGCTCCGGGTATTGGCAACATCCCCGAACTTTATATTGCTGGATGAGCCTACAAACAACCTTGATATAGCTACGCTGACGATTTTAGAGGACTATCTGGACCGTTATGAGGGCATCGTTGTTACGGTATCGCATGACCGTTATTTCCTCGACCGGACAATGAAACGTATCTTTGCCTTTGAGGGAGACGGAAAACTGAAACAATATGAAGGCGGCTATACAGATTATGTAAACCGTCTTGCAGAAGAGGGCAGGACACCGGGAGAAACCGGACTGAATCAGTCTGCAGGTGCAGCAGGTAGTACACCGGGAAATTCAAAAAATCAGGAATCGGGAGAAAATGGAACCGTGAAAGCCGATTCGACTGCAACCTGGAAGCACGAAAAGAAACTGAAATTCAGCTATAAAGAGCAGAAAGAATACGAGACGATCGAGGATGATATTGCAGCACTCGAACAAAAGTTAGAAGATTTAGATAACGAGATGGCAGCGAATGCCACCAATGCAGCAAAGCTGCGGGAGCTGGTTGAGGAGAAAGAAAACGCAGAGAAAATGTTAGAAGAAAAGATGGACAGGTGGGAGTATTTAGAAGAGCTGGCGGCAAAGATCGCAGGGCAGCAGAGCTAGTGTACTGAATCATTGATACAGTACACTGGAAAGCCTGCCTGTCAGTCCACGTTCAGGACAAATGTATTCTTGCCGTTCTCTTTTGCCTGATACATTGCCAGATCTGCCTTGCGGATTAGCTGTGTATAGTCAAGCGTGTTGCCCTGGGACATGACAATGCCGATACTGCACGGCACCGGCAGCACCTCGCCGGTCTGTTCGTTTACATGCTGCGTGCGCAGAATCTCAAGAATTTTGTCGGCATTATGCCGGATGTGTTCCGGTTCTAACTCACCGGCATAGCAGAATGCAAACTCGTCCCCTCCGATCCTGCCGACTGCACCGTGTATGTTTTCTTTAAGTGTCTGCGCTACGAACTGGATGACAGCATCGCCCTCCTGATGACCGTAATTGGTATTATAATCCCTGAAATCATCGATATCGACAAAGCCGAATGTGATCTGTTCATGGCTTTCAACCGCCCTTTGCACCATCGAAAGCATCTCTTTTTCAATCGCTTTTTTATTTTTGATACCGGTCAGAGGGTCGTTCTCTGCCATCTGTAAAAGTTTCTGCTGACGCTCTTTTTCTTTCCGGTCTGCCTGTTCCACATAGTCTAACAGCTCGTTGATACCCACAGCCAGTTCACCTGTCTCATGTTTTTCCTGAATGTGAACGCGCAGGGAATAATCCTCACTTTCCCTGATTTGCGCAAATACCTGCAGAATATGGGTAATCGGTGCGAAAATTTTCTTTGTCATAAAATACTGTGTACAGCACACGCCGATGATGAGTGCAGAAAGACCGAGCGTGATCAGCATGCCATAGGTTCTTCCAGTCTGCTTCTGTGCACTCAGATTTTCAGTCACACGGATGCCCCAGCAGGTATTTTCCACATCGGAATAATATGTAATATAATCCTGTCTGTGATAGCGGTAGCGCACATAACCGGACGGATTTTTCTCATGGTCGATCGCATCCCATTTTTTCTGAAAATCATTGCGGTCGGAACTTTTAGAGACAAATGTCTTTAAGCTTCTCTTGTTTTTTGTGTCACCTGCCGTGATGATCGCCCCATTGCCGTCGAGAAGATAGAAAGTTCCATCTGCAAGAGTGTCCATATTCAGCCGCAGGTCGTCAAAATATGCCGTATCCAGCTCCTCCATCACATAGCCGATCAGTTCATTATTATAATAGACGCCGGTATAGGCGGGCACGACATTTTTCCTGCCGTCATCTGTTATACGCTCATACACGTCACCGATCATAAATTCGCCGGTCTGATATTTAGGATCGACATCTTTCATTGCACTGACAGTGCCCGGTTCGTACTCTTCACTTGAACTGACCACATGAAAATTCCGGTTTACCACAGAGATGCTCGCTACAAAGATACTGTATTTTTTGCGTTCCTTCAGCAGATTGTCTACATAGTTTCGTGCCAGAGGGCTTTCATTTTCCCTTAGACTGTAAAGGATCGCGTTCTGCGTCAGCTGATAACTCGCGATCATGTCCATCTCGTTATTGCGGTCCTGCGTAAAGTTTTTGATATTCATCACCTGATTTTCGCTGATCGCCCGCACATTCTGCTCCGTCAGCTCATCAATCTTGCGGTTCGTTTCATAAATGGAAAATATTCCGAAGATACCAAGCGGTATCAGGGTAAAAAGTAAAAGTAACCCTAAAATACTATGTTTTAATTTCATGCTCGCAGCTTCCTCCATCTGTTATCTATTTTATAGCTAAACTGCTGTTTCCGTCAACTGTTGCCCCAGTGTTGTACACAACCCCTGAAAAATATCGAAAGGATTTTTTTTCCCGCGTGGATAAGATTTCGATATGATTGAAAACGGTCATAAAATCAATCGTAAAAAAATACGATTGTTTTTATGATTGATTTTGCATATAATCAATACAATGAAATTGGAAAGAAAACAGTTAGTATGCAAAGGCAGGAAGGACACTCACAAATGAAAGACAAAAGCGAAACTTCAACAACAGATTTGATTATACTTTTTTTCCTTCTGTTCATTATTTCAAATATTTTATTTGCTGTTGCCTGTATGCTGCTCAGTGATGACGCAGAGTCGAATTTGAAGCTGATAAAAGATTTTGCGATCAGCACGGGAAGTCTGGTCGGAATAAACATAGTCGGATTGATACTGATTGAATGTTTTGAAAGAATTGAAAAATATATTTTTCGGCGAAAAAACCAAAAGGAATGTTTCGGGGAAGGTAATTTTCAGGTATTGCGGTGTAGCAGCAGATACTACATGCTCCCGATTGCAGTTACTGCGCTGGATATGATGTTTGTATTATCTTTTTTGCATGAGAGAAACAAAGATGCACAGGTGATGATAGAATTTTTTCAAGGCAGAGATGGAATTTTTCCACTGTTTTGTATGGGATTTTTTAACATCTATGGCGTTTATGTGCTGGCGCATTACTGCTGTTATAAAGTGTATTGTACAGGATATTTGTTAGAGGTAATCCATTTTTTGAGGAAAAAAAGCATACCGTGGAGTGATATAAAAAGCATAGAATTTTTCTATCTGGATCAATACAAGAAACAGAGGATTGTGATAAATCTTGAGAAGAAAAAGATTGTTTTTCGCGCAGAGGTGTTAAACGATGGCTGGGATCCTTTTGTGAACTGGGTACAGGATATGGCAATGAGATATCATATTTTGTTTAACGGTAAAATTCTGACTGTTTGACTTGCAAATAAGATAAAAATCCAAAACTACACACCAGATACAATGCATTACGGTATGCTCAAAAGAAAAGGGATATAGAGCGTAAAACGGACAGCACACCAGGTTGACTTTGCCTGCGGGGGAAGGTAAAATACAGCTTAAGATAGTATAAACTCGGGGAGAAAACTGCAATGCTAAATATAACCATTGACAAGGTCAGGCACATTGAAGACAAGGATGCCAATGTACGCGAAACGCTTGTCGAATTACAGCACGCACTTGATAAATCTGAACAGGAAAGACATTTTTATGACGCTCTGTGCATTGACTACACTGCGGCATACTTATGCGACCTGATGGCAGATACCATGACTGTCATCAAGAAAAAATCATTCTCCCACTGTGCTGCCGAAGAACTCCAGTCTGGCAGCATACAATGCTATTCTCAATGGATACGGCATTCTTATAATACTTTTGTCGTGAAAGAGTCGGCCCCGGGCTTTATGGAAATGTTTGACAACAGGAATCTGATGGCATATCTGGATGATCATGAGAGCTTTGTATACCGGCACAGAACACTGCCGAACCGTGCAGGAATGGAATACTTTGAAGCGCGGGCAGTGCGTCTTTATTCAGATGATGACAGCTACAAGATCATTCTTGGCTACCGTCCGATCGATGACATTGTCGAAGAGGAAAGGGAAAGCCGTCAAAAATTAGAGCAGGCGTTAAAGAGAGCCGAGGAAGCAAGCCATGCAAAATCAGCCTTTTGGTTTAATATGTCTCATGACATCCGCACGCCGATGAACGCCATCATTGGTTATACTGATCTTTTAGAAATATATGGGGATGACGTGGAAAAACGGGAGGACTATCTTGGCAAGATCAAAAGTTCCAGTGAATATCTGCTATCCCTTCTCAATGATGTTTTAGAAATGGCGCGTATTGAAAGCGGAAAATATATCATGGACGAAACGGTAACGGATATCAGGGAGTTTGACCGGTCTATCTGCGATGTATTTGAGAATCAATTAGAGCAGAAGGGGATCCGTTCTGTTTTTCTGTAAGTTCTTTTGCGATGCTGGCATCAGGCATGGCTGCTTTGCCGTTTTGTCCGGTGCTGCAGTGCGTTAAACCATGCCTGCGGCAGGGAAAATCCGAAGATGATACCGAGTACGATTGCTCCGGCAACTTTGATTGTCTCCATTCCGTAACGTGAAAATTCACTCATGTTATTCATGATAAAATAATAGGAAGTATAATAAATACCAGCCCCCGGCACCAGTGGGAAAATACCGGCGATCAGGTAGACGGTCACCGGATTTTTACGCAGGGCGGCAACCATCCTTGAAAAGACCGTGAGGGCAAGTGTTGCGATCATGTTTGCAATGACGGTTCCGGTGTCAAACTGCAGGCAGATCAGATAGACGATCCATCCGATCGCACCGGTAAGTCCGCAGAAGAGAAGTTCTGATTTTGGTGCACAAAACAGCACGGCAAAAGAAAGCGTTGCGATCATACTGACAATAAACTGGATAAACATAGTATTACAAAATACCTCCTACTACAAGATTATAGATCGTCATGACGGTTCCGACACCTGCCGCAATACAAAAAGCGGTGAGAACCGCATCGATCATGTGGATCGCGCCGGAGAGATAATCGCCGTTAAAGAAATCGCGGATTGAAGTCGTTAATGCGATCCCCGGCACTAACGGCATGATTGCACCGATGATGATCTTGTCATACAAAACCGGCAGTCCAATGGAAAAAGTGATCAGACTGACGAGTGTCACAAGTGCGCTGCCGAAAATGTTGGTGATAAATTTTGAAGTTTTCCGCTGTGAAAACTTTTTTAACATCATATTTAAAATTGCGCCGGCGATAAATGCAATCACGCCGTCTAACGGAGTTCCGCCAAACAGAAATGAAAAACTGCCGCTTCCAAGACCGCAGAAAAAGACTTCTGTCCATTTGCTGCAGGTGGGGATTGCTTTGCATTCATCCAGACGTGTCCACGCATCTTTTAGGGAACATTCGTGGGAACAGATTTCCCTCGAAAGCTGGTTTAAGGCTGCGATACGCCCAAGATGTGTCTGACCGAGCGGGACATGACGGATCATGCTGCACGCGTCATCTTTATTTTCATTTGCACTCGCAAAAATTCCATTTGAGAGTACATAAACATCATATTCTTCAATTTCATATGCCTTTAAGATATGCATTACGGTATCTTCTACACGGTACACCTCCGCGCCATTTCGAAGAAGTGCATCTCCGGTCTCTACCGCTAAAGATAAAATTTCTTTTGTGACTGCCATATTGCAGTTCCTTTCTATCTGTGAAATCGATCATTATAGTTGTTCAACTGTTATATTAAAATCCAATTCCTGTCAGGCAGGAGTTTTTCTTAAGAACACTCATGAAAAAATAACATGTTTTTTGCTAAAAAGCAATCTGTCGTGTGTAAAAAATTATATACTTTCCAATAAAAAGTAAGATGCCATATGCAATAATTTCCTGTAAAAGTAATTTTACATATTCTAATGCTTCTATTTTGTTTATACATAATATCCCAAAAAAAAGAAATAATAATTCGCATAATAAGACAAAAGTTAATGGAGGTTCACTATGAATTGCAGAAAATACAGAGCAGTTTTACTTGGAGTGATAGTTATGGCACTGGTGGTCGGGGTTTGTTTCTACACAAAATACCGGAAAGAAAATGAGATACCTACAGATGGCATGTTAGTATATGACAATTCGGAGGATGAGGATGTGGATAAGATATGGGCGTAAACAGCGAGATACTTTATTTAAAAATTGAGCAGAACACGATCGTTTTTGACCGCCATGTCGTGTTGAACGATATTGCAAAGATGGAGTGCACGAACGAGGCAATCCTGCGTCAGTTAAAACAGAAAAAGATATACAGTTTTACGAATCAGAAAAATGAGAAAAAAGAGAAAAACCAGATGAAGGTTTTTTCCGTGTTAAAGATCATTGAGCAGATCCATGAAGATTACCCGTCGCTGACGATCTCCAATGAGGGCGAGAGTGATTTTATCATAGAATATATTCCGGATCCGGAAAAGCCAAAGGTGATGAATGCGGTCAAAACCGTATTGCTCTGCATTATCATTTTTTTCGGGTCAGCATTCACAATCATGGCATTTAATAATGATATTTCCGTGACAGACGTGTTTGACAAACTATACGGACAGGTGATGGGGATAAAGGCGGACGGTGTGAACGAGCTTGAGGTGTGTTACTGCATCGGGCTTGGACTCGGCATCATTTTATTTTTTAATCATGTCGGCAGAAAGAAGATCACGCCGGACCCGACGCCGATCCAGATTGAAATGCGGAAATACGAAAAGGATGTGGATACCACATTTATTGAAAATGCAGGCAGAGGAGGTCACAGCATAGATGTTTCTTAATCATATTCTGCTCGGATTTTTGGGAATTGCGTTTGGCGGCGCGGTCGCTGCGGGAACGTTTGCTTTTGTGATCGTCATCGGTGTTGTTCCCCGTATGATCGGAAAATGTAACCGTGCGGCGGGTACGCTCTGCTTTGAGCAGGCAATCATCCTTGGTGGGATACTTGGAAATATCGTCTCCGTGTTTTTGCAGATGCATATTCCGCTTGGACAGGTATCAGGACATATCTTTCTCGGATTGTACGGGCTCTCGGCGGGAATGTTTGTCGGCTGCATCGCGGTGGCTCTTGCAGAGATATTAAACACATTCCCAATCCTGTTTCGCAGGGCAAAACTGAAAGTTGGTCTCCAGTGGGTCATGTGGACGATGGCGGTCGGCAAGACGTGCGGGGCGCTTTATTATTTTGTGAAAAAAATCGGGGAAGGGTTGTCGTAGGAGAGGTTTGACGTGTGAAAAATTTCAGATTAAAATGATAGAGGTTTGGAACAATTTTTTGTTCCGGATTTTTCATAATGAATACAAACAGGGGGAATGAGAAATGGTCACATCCATCGCACGTCAGAGTGTTATCATAAAATGCAACATGCAGAAATCTGTCCTGACCGGCAACTACGAATTTTATTATGCGGCAGGGCTTATTGCAAAATTATCCGGGGTTGAGATTTCAGATGACATCAAACCGATCGAACTGGGGGTACTTTTACATCAGGAAATCGAAAAGACAGAGCCGAAGGATGAACAGGAAAAGTACCTGTTTTCGATGCTAAAGGACTATAAGCCGACCGATGAGTATGATGAACAGATGAAGGAGCTGCTCCTGTGGGGAAAAGGCGAGCAGTATCTGTGGACGGTGACGATTCTTTGAATCAACTGTTCAGGGTAATTTGGATTGGAGTCATAGGGAGCATCTGCCCATTCTAAGAGTTCTTTTGAAAAGCTGCGAATAAATATAGAAAAGATCTGACATACTATTCCAATAAGAGGAAAATATATGGGAGGGAAAAACCATGGCGCAGCCAACCACCAAACAAAGCAGTTCAGACAAAACATCAGATGTGCAAAAGCAGAAAAATTTATCCAAAGTGTCATCCGGCGCAGACAAAAAAGTAAGGGATAAGGCATACAATGACTATGTGGAGTCCATCACCCCAAAACACAACCTTGCAGCAAATATGGCAAAGGCATTTGTGATGGGAGGGATTATCTGCTGCATCGGGCAGTTCATTTTAAATATCTGTAAAAGCCTTGGACTTGATAAAGAGATGTCGGGTAGCTGGTGCAGTATCCTGTTGATCTTATTATCTGTGATCTTAACAGGGCTTAATCTGTATCCGTCACTTGCAAACTGGGGAGGTGCCGGTGCGCTCGTGCCGATCACCGGATTTGCCAACGGTGTTGCGGCACCGGCGATCGAGTTTCAGAAAGAGGGACAGGTCTTTGGAATCGGTTGTAAAATATTTACGATCGCGGGACCGGTCATTTTGTATGGTATTTTTTCGAGCTGGGTATTGGGACTGATCTACTGGGCGGCAAAAATGTTTGGATTTTGTTGACAATAAGCTGATTGCTATGCTTTACTAAAAGAGTAAGGTTTCTTTTCGATATATTAGAAGTCAGTGAAACCACAGAAATAGTCTCGCAGAGTGAAGACACTGTGACAGAGCAAGCGGTGACAGAAGAAACCGCAGACAGAACAGAAAGTACAGAAAGCACAGATGCGACAGAGCTAGACGAAACAACGGAAATATCAGATACAGCAGAAACTGAAATATCGGAAGAAACAGAAACTGAAAAAGAGTCTGGCACGACACAGATCTTAGCAGGAACATACGATGCTGTTATCGGCGGAACATATTCAGGTGTGTGTGAAAATCAGGGGGATTATTACCTGTACTATGTTACACTGCCGGAAGCAGGAAAACTAACGATTGCGATGACGGCACAGATGGAGAAGTGTGAGGTATCCGTATATTCTACGGATGAGGAAGAACTTTATTCACATACGGAAGATTGTAATGAAAATACGAAAAGAGTTGTGGCATCCTATGAAGTGTATCTGACTGCCGGTACATACTATATCAAGGTAATGGAAGCTACAGCGGTGTTAAATCTGTAACAATAAAAAAATAAGCATGTAATAACGCAGCGATAAGGAGACGTGGATATAAAATCTGCGTCTCTTTTCTGCATAAACTATGGCTGCTTAAAACGTGATATTTCTGAGACTGAAACACCGGTGAACTTTGAGGTGAATTATTTTTTCACCGGTTTTGTAATCTTTAGCCCAAAATGCTGGATAACGAGGAAAATCGAAAAGATTTGGATGAGATAGGATCTATCATCACAAATAAGATCAATCAGCCGCCGTCTTGTTCACAAGATGGATTCCCAGATACAGTTAAAAGGTACACTGGGAAGGGAAGCAGATTTTATTTTACATTGCAGTTAAAATCGGTGGAAAGTGATCTGCTGCATGAGATGACACCGGATCTGTCCATGGATTTTACCGGAAAAGGAGTCTTTGTGGTGGAGGATAATGCATTGAATATGGAAATTGCATGTATGCTTTTAGATACATTTGGCATTGAAGTTAAGGAGGTGTATAATGGAAAAGAAGCAGTGGAAGATGTGCGTACTACACTGCCAGGATATTATGATGCAGAAAATGGATGGACTGGAGGTAACGCGAATGATCAGACAGCCTGACAGGGAGGACTGCAAAACACTTCCGGTCAATGTCAGTCTGTTAAAGGAGACACTTGCGTCAATATTGGGTTGATATTTCAGAGTATTGGTTAAAATAATTTAGAGAAACAGGGTAGTGAAAAGGAGAAACAGAATGCAGACAGGAAAAGGTATTTCAATACCATCCATCTTAAAAGTTGGAAAAGGTGCTTTAACTAAAATAGGCAGTTATTTAAAGAATGAAGGAATCGAACAGGCCGTTATCTTTTTTGGAAATGGTCTGATCGATATGTTTGGAACGGATGTGATGAATTCATTAAAGCAGGAGGATATCAAAGTCTTAGAATACAGTGAATTGGATACCGTGGATATCGACGAAATCATTACACTGGCGTTTGCAATGCCAAATAAGACACAGGCGGTCATTTCCATCGGTGGTGGAAAGGTCATTGATGCGGGAAAATATGCGGCATTTTTACGCAATCTTCCATTTATCAGTGTGCCGACTTCCAGTTCGAGTGATGGATTTTCCAGTGCGAGTGCATCCCTTCTTGTCCACGGAAAGCGCACTTCGGTTCCAGCACGGCTTGCTTACGGCATTATTGTGGACACACAGGTCATAAGAACTGCACCGGAGAAGTTTATCTATTCCGGGATTGGCGATATGATCTCAAAGATCACAGCACTTTATGACTGGATCTATGAGGAAAAATGTGGTTATAGTGAAGTGAATGACTTTGCTGTCATGATCGCGAAAAAGGCGGTCAACAGTTTTGTGCGGACACCGTATGAGAGCATCAAAGATGAACTTTTCTTAAAGGAGCTGGTGGATTCCCTTGCCATGAGCGGGATCGCCAATGAGATCGCAGGAAGCAGTGCACCGACAAGCGGAAGTGAGCATCTGATCTCACACGCATTGGATAAAATATTAGAAATTCCGCAGTTACATGGGATTCAGGTCGGAATCGCAACTTATATCATGAGTAAAGTGCAGGATCACCGTTATGTGCGTGTGGAGACGGTTCTGCGGGAAACAGGATTTTTTGATTATGCCGCGACGTTAAAGATGAAGCGTGATGATTTTATCAAGGCAATCGATATGGCACCATCCATCAAGCCGTTCCGCCACACTTATCTGCATGAGGAAAACTACCGTGAAGCGGCAAAAAAACTGGTACTTGAAGATGAAGTTTTAAGTAAGATTCTCGTATAAAAACAGAAATACCGGAGAAAACTAAATAAAAATACAAATGAGAAAAGTAAATGTTCCTGTGATGGGGCATTTACTTTTTTTATTTATGACAATAGAATGTTCGCGGAACGTGCATTCTATTGTTGGAAACAAGGTGAAAAACAGGGAGGAAAATCCTCTGCTCGCTAATGAGCTCGCATTTTCCTCCGGAAAACAGGGAGGATTGTATGATTAAAGAAGATGGATTACCGGTAGGACTTGGGTTTGGATTAGCGATGAATGAGAAAGCGTTAGGACAGTTTTCCATGATGACGGAAGACGAAAAGAGGCAGGTCATTGATGCGGCGAGAGGTGCACAGACAAAGGAGCAGATGGCGCAGATCGTAAAAGACATTGCGGATATGGAATTTTTTTAGAATTGGAGATTATGATGGGAAATAACATGGATTTAAACTATGAGATGTTCTGTTACCAGTGTGAGCAGACGGCAAACGGAAAGGGATGCACCAAACTCGGTGTCTGCGGAAAGACGCCGGAGATCGCTAATCTGCAGGATCTTTTGATCTTTCAGGTAAAGGGGATCAGCTGCTACGGGAAAGTGCTGATGGAAAACGGTGCACATATGGATAAGACAGTGGTCAGTTTTATTGAAAACGTGCTGTTTACAACATTAACGAACGTGAATTTTGATGTGGATGCACATTTAGAACTGCTACGGGAATCACAGCGGATCAAAGAGCAGGTCAGGGAGATGGCGGGAAGGAGCAGCAATCCGACGGCACATGCTGCCTACGATCTGCCGGAGAGCAAGAGCGATATGCTGCGCGATGCACCGCTTGCGGGAATCATGTACGACAATACATTAGATCCGGATATCCGTTCCCTGCGCCAGACAATCATTTATGGATTAAAAGGCATCAGCGCGTACGGACATCAGGCAAGAGAACTTGGTTATTACAGTGACGAAGTGGATGATTTTTATCTTTTGGGGCTTGAGGCGACAACAGATGACAGTCTGACGGTGGAGGAGCTGATCCGCATGACGATGCGCACCGGTGAGATGGCGCTTGCGGTTATGAAAAAACTTGATGAGGCAAATACGACGATCTATGGAAATCCATATCCGCACAAGGTGGATGTGACAATCAAAAAAGGTCCGTTTATCATTGTTTCCGGGCACGACTTAAAAGACCTTGAGATGCTGCTGGAGCAGACAAAGGATATGGGCATCAATATTTACACCCACGGTGAGATGTTGCCGTGCCACGGTTATGAGGGGTTAAAAAAATATCCGCATCTGATCGGAAATTTTGGCGGTGCATGGCAGGAGCAGCAGAAGCAGTTTGACAACCTTCCGGGCTGTATCCTGATGACGACAAACTGTCTGATGCGCCCGCGGGAAAGTTACAAAGACCGCATTTACAGCACGAACGTGGTCGGCTGGGAAGGTGTGAAGCATATCGGAAAAAATGAAAAAGGGGAAAAAGATTTCAGTGAGATTATAAAGCAGGCATTGGAGCTTGGCGGATTTAGGGAAGATCAGGAGAAGAAAGAGATTTTAGTCGGCTTTGGGCATGCCGCAGCTTTAAGTCAGGCAGATAAGATCGTGGAGGCGGTAAAAGGCGGACAGATCCGGCACTTTTTCCTGATCGGCGGCTGTGACGGAGCCAGACCGGGAAGAAATTATTACACGGAATTTGCTCAGATGGTGCCGAAAGACTGTGTGATCTTAACACTCGCCTGTGGAAAATACCGGTTTAATAAGTTAGACTTTGGGGAGGTGGCAGGACTGCCAAGACTTTTAGATGTCGGACAGTGCAATGATGTATATTCGGCGGTCAGGATCGCCACAGCGCTTGCGGATGCGTTTGAAACTGATGTCAACGGACTTCCGCTTTCCATGATCGTTTCGTGGTATGAACAGAAAGCGGTGGCAGATCTCTTGGCACTTTTAAGTCTCGGTGTCCACAATATCTATCTTGGACCGACACTGCCTGCATTTTTAAGTCCGAATGTATTACAGTATCTGACCGATACGTTTCATTTGAGACAGATCAGTAATGCTGAGGATGATATTAAGACCTGTCTCAAACAAGATATTGCGTAAAATAAAAGATGATCTGCATGATGAATGAATAGAATGTCCGCGGAAATTTTGGTGTCTGTGTAAAGAAATCACGACTCGAAAAATCCAAGCTGCTCTAACGCATAAGCGATACCATCCTCGCTTGCGCGTTTTGTTACAAAAGATACCTGATCAAACAGGGAAGCCGGGGAAGCATTTCCCATGGCGACGCTGTTTGGTACATAAGAGAGCATCGGAAGATCGTTGTTGCTGTCGCCGATCGCATAGGCGGCGTCAAGATCCAGATGATAATAGTCAAGCACATACTGGATGCCGGTCGCTTTGCTGTAACCGATTGGAACAAATTCGCGGAAGGTACCGCCGCGGTCGATGCAGGTAAAATAAGGATCGCTGACTTTCCGGAATTCTTCTAACTGGTCAGGAGTCTGATACCAGACCACAAATTTATCGCAGAAAAAATTCGGATTTTCCAAATTCTCCGGCATATCATAGCCGCGGTTTAAAAATGCTTTATACTGGTGTATGGCATCCGGGTGTGTGAGGGATCTGCTTTTATCAAAGGCAACTTCTTTTCTGGATTCGAAAAGAATATCCACATTGGTTTTGCGTGCCGCCTCTAACAGCTGCATGGTAATGCTGTGTGTCTGTGCAACGTGCAGTGCCTCTGTGCCGGAACAGAAAATATTTGTGCCGCATCCGCAGACATATCCGTCAAAACCGATCCGTCTGAAACGTGGTTCCACGTTCTGAAAGCAGCGGCCGGTATTAATAAACATCAGATGACCAAAGGTGCGCGCATGTCTAATGGCATTTATGGCACTCTTCGGCAGGGAACCGTCGATCTCCGAGGTTAAGGTTCCGTCAATATCAAAAAAAGCAATTTTTTTCATAGGCTGATCTCCGTAAAATAATGATGATAAATATTTTTAACCGAAAGAATTGTACGGTATTTTTTTCGAATTGTCAAAATGAAATGGGAAATGGTATAATGATCAGGAAAATACTGTGAAAACAGCGTGGGAATGGAGGATTACCATGAAATATCATACGATAAATGAACTGGATCATTTTTGTTTTAAGGAGGCATACATTGCACAGATCTGTGCGGTGAGCGGGATGTTTGAGATCGTATTTGATAATGTGACGATTCTGCCGGCGAATTCCTGCAACCGCGATATCCGGGAGATGCGTGCAAATGAACTGGTTTTAAAGATCAGTGAGCCGAAAATTGAAGCACTGGTGGAGGAAGGCTATAAAGTCTATGATGCGAACGGCAATTTAAAACAGAAAAATGAGGATATTACGATCGCACCGGAGGCGTATGCAGACAAATTCAAAGAATTAGAGGGCTGTGAAGTGTATTCCATTGAGCAGGAAAACGGAAATTATGTTATTTCCATCGATACGGAGGATCATACCTTTTTGCTTCGTGTCAGCGGTTCCGGGGATACACAAGAGTGGGATCGTTTCCTGAACAAATAACCGGAGATAAAAGGAGCATACGAATGAAAATATTAGTGACAGGCTTTGAACCGTTTGGCGGAGCAGTGATCAATCCTGCCTACGAGGCAGTCAAACTTCTCCCTGATGTGATAGCGGGGGCAGAAGTGATCAAAATTGAAATCCCGACCGTGTTTGGAAAGGATGAGGAAGTGGTCAGGGCTGCAGTGGAGAAACATCATCCGGATGCAGTTTTATGTGTCGGACAGGCTGGTGGAAGATCCGGGATCACAGTGGAAAAAGTCGCAATCAATCTGATGGAAGCGCGTATCCCGGACAATGAGGGAAAGCAGCCGCTCGATACACCAATCCGGGAAGACGGAGAAAATGCATATTTTGCGTCGCTTCCAGTCAAGAGCATGGTACAGTATATGAAAGAGGCAAAGATCCCGGCGCGCGTTTCCTATACAGCCGGAACTTTTGTCTGCAACGATATCATGTACCGTGTCCTCTACATGATCGATAAGGAATATCCACATATGAGGGGTGGATTTGTCCATGTCCCATACTTACCTGAGCAGACGCTTGATCTGCCGGAGGGAACACCGAGCATGCCGGCGGAGATGATCGCAAAGGCATTAGAGTGCGGCATCCGGGCGATCGTTGAGAACGAGGCAGATGTGAAGACGATCAGTGGGGAGACGCACTGACCTGGTGCACATGACAACGTGAGTGTGTGACAACCGGCAATCATAAAAAAGAATATCACGAAAAACGAAAAATGCCGGAGTGGTGCAAAAAGATGTGTGCCACTCCGGCATTTTTATATGACACACTTATTTAACGCTTTCTTCACATAACCATCACATTGCAATCAGCTGTTCTTTAGGTTGCAATGTTATTTTTGTATTGTCAAAACGGAGCGCATGAGTATGGAAAGTGAGGAAGGCAATGAGAAAACCAGGAAAAAGAATGGCAAGTGTGATCGTCAGCATCGCAGCAGTCTGTGTGATGACCGGCGGAATCGGATATCAGGCTGCAGTATCCGGAGCACAGACGGACAGTACGGAAAATAGTGTAAAAGCTCAGAATACAGACCAGCAGGAGAGTACAGACGGCTCTTTTTCGGAAGAAGGTACCACGCAGATCGGCACGGTCAGCCAGATGCCGGAATTTACGGTAAATGCAGTCACAATGACCGTGGAAGAAGTCTATGCTTCATCCGGGGATATCGTGAGCAAAGGGGATGCCCTGTTTAAACTGACGGATGAGAGCATGGAAGCGGCAAAATCATATTACGAAGATGCCATCAGTGATGCCGAGAATACATTAAAAACAGCCGAGGCGAATCTTGCAAGCGGAAAACTTTCTGCGGAGAGCACAAAGCAGGACGCCGATCTGACAGCTCAGACCGCAGCGGACAGTTATCAGGCACAGGTAGATGCGCTAGATGCCGCAGTGGAAGAAAAAAAAGAAGCCTATGATGAGGCGGTAGAGCAGATTTCGGAATATCAGACGAAGATCGATAACAATGATTACTATGTGGAGTGTGCGATTGATGAAAAAAAGGCTGCAGTTGATGCAGCGACAACAGCATTAGCGCAGGCACAGGATACGCTGACACAGGCACAAAATTCGGATAATAGTGCAAGTCAGGCGGTATCGACGGATTTAACTTATATCAAGGCGCAGATCGAGGCGGGAGCGGATTCGGATACATTACTTTCTGTTGTACAGCAGGCAATGGATGATTATACGACGAGGGAGCAGCAGTCGGATACGCTGACACAGGCACAGCAGTCTGCAGATGCTGCACAGAGTACACTCGAACAGGCACAGAAGGAATTTGACTCCGCGGTCGAAACTTACAATAAAAATGAGGAAGAAACCAACACTGAAATTACGGAACTGACGGATAGTCTGGATGATTTAAAATCTGACTATGAACAGGCAGAGCGTGATGCGACAACGCAGAAAGCAGAACTGCAAAATGAATATGACACTGCAGTGGTGGAAGGAAAATATGCGGGAAGTACCTATGAATCGACCGTCTCGGAACTGGAGAGTGCAGTGGAGTCCGCGCAGGATACACTTGATACATTAAAAGAGGAACAGACAGCACTTCTTGCATTAGAAAATAGTGTTGTTACGGCGGATGAAGATGGAACGATCGCGGCAGTGCCTTATGAGGCAGAAGATACGCTGCAGTCAGGTACTGCGTTTGCGCTGTATTGTGATACACAGACGATCATGATTTCCGTGGAAGTGCCACAGGAGAATATCGCACAGGTTGGTGTCGGCGATGAGGTATCTGTCATGATAGCAGGAAACCGGGATGGAGCAGTGACAGGAACTGTCTCATCGATCGCATCTTCGGCAACGACCGGAGGCAGTGTTTCGAATGTTACTTATGCAGTGATCATTTCAATTGATAATTCGGATGGAAGACTTGGTTCTGGTTCTTCCGCAACCGTTACATTTCAGGGAGAGCAGGAGGAAAAAACAGAATGAAAAAGAAAAAAGTGACAGTAGTTCTTTCATTGGGCGCAGCAGCACTTCTTTTGATCGGAGGGATCAGCGTATATGCACATCAGACTTCGGACAGCGGCGAATCAGAAACGGTTTATAAAGAAACGACAGCAGAATATGGAACGCTTACCGTCGGGATTACAGAGAGTGGAAGTGTGACAATCGGAAGCATTTCACAGGATATGGATGAAGATATCAGTACGTCTTCAAATTCTGGCAGCAGCCAGACAAGTGGAACCCAGACAACAGGAACATCCACCAATAATTCATCGGTGGTACTGGAGGTAGAGGAAGTGTATGTTTCAGTCGGACAGCAGGTAAAAGCGGGCGATGCACTGTTAAAGCTGACAGATGAGAGCATTGAAAAATACAGGAAAAAATTAAAGGAAGCTGTGACGGAGGCTTCGGCAGATTATAACTCTGCAGCACTCAGTTCGGCAAAAGAAAAGGTAAGTGCGAACTATTCTTATAACTTAAGTGTGGCGGAGGGAAGTGTTGCACAGGAAGAATATGAGGCAACCATCAGTGAACTGCAGGATGCGGTGGATGAGGCCCAGGAGGCAGTGGATGAGTCACAGGCACTTCTTACCTATTATCAGGAAATGATCGACAGTGGAATGGATTTAAGTGAGTCACTTGCAGATGAGCAGGGAAATTATGACAAACTGTACAATAAATTAAAAGCGGCAAAGAGTGCATACACTACAAAATCTGTGGAGGCAGAGAAAAAATACAAAGAGGCAATGTTATCCTACGAAAATGCAGACAGCCAGTATTCCGCAGATGTGACAGGCGTGGATGTATCAGTGGATACGGCGCAGGACACGTTGACAGATGCCAAAGAGGCTTTATCTGAATTTGAGATATTTGTCGGAGATGGCACAATCTATTCGGATTATGACGGCACGATCATGTCGGTCGGATATGAGGCAGGAGATGATCTGTCCACAAGTACGAGCATTGTGACATTTGCGGATACAGATGCAGTGACGATGACGGTATCCGTTTCCGAGGAGGATATCTCTGAGATCGCAATCGGGGACGAGGTCATGATCGAACTGAATGCCTACGAGGATCAGACGTTTTCCGGTGAGGTCGAAAGCATTGATACTTCCGTATCGAGCGGTTCTTCTACGATTTCTTATAATGTGACGGTAAAAATAAATGGTGACGTGGACGGTATTTACACGGATATGACCGGAAATGTGACATTCATTGAAAAACAGGTGGCAGACGTTGTCTATGTTTCTAATAAAGCGATCATCAACGAGGGAACGGTTTCTTATGTGAAAGTCAAAGACAGTGATGGAACCATTGAGAAAAAAGAGGTGACCACCGGATTTTCCGATGGCGTCAATGTGGAGATCACGGAGGGACTTTCCGAGGGAGAGACGGTTCTGATAGAAAGTCAGGTGACGGGCGAATGAAACCATCGGAATTATTAAGACTTGTCTGGATCAATATTACCCAGAATAAATTTAAAACAATCATGACGTCGATCGGTATCATTGTCGGCGCGGCAACGATCGTGATGGTGATTGCCATCGGAAAAGGCGGTCAGGAGGATGTGGCAGATCAGTTTAAAAACTTAAATGCAGGTGCAATCGATATTTCCTATGACGGCGGTGATAAAAACCGTGGTGGAAATCAAAGTTCCGATGACTCCTCAGACTCAGGAATGATGATGATGCCTTCCGGCAGCGGTGCACCATCCGGCAGCAGTTCATCGGGAGGGTCAGGGGCTTCCGGTGGACCTTCGGGAGGATTTACGGGCGGTGGCGACTCTTCCGGCGGTGGACCGTCGGGTGGCCCCGGAGGTGGAAATGGTGGTGACGGAGGCGGCATGCCGGGTGACATGGGTGGCTTCTTTGGCGGCGGCAGTGATATGGAAGACCGCATGAACCAGGAAAATATCACGTTAGATGAAGATGACGTGGACGATATTGAAACTTTTGTCTCCGGGATCTCAGCGGCAACGATCTCCTATATGACAAGGTCTACCGTGGATGGCGGTGATCTCGATGAGGCACAGACCTACTCGATCGCCGGAGTCAAGGACAGCTATGCAGCTATCAGTAATCTCAGTCTTGCAGTCGGAGATTTTATCACAGAATCCGATGATGAGAATAAAGAAAAAGTCTGCGTGCTAGGCGCTTCTATTGCGGAAGAGATCTTTGGAAGTGCAATCGATGCATATGGCAGTGTGATCTATATCGATGACCGATCTTATGTGGTAAACGGGGTGCTTTCTTCTATGGGTACGGTGGCTTCCGGTATCAGCCCGGATGATTCCGTTTTCATTCCGTATGCGACCGGGGTGAAATATTTAGTGGGAACGAATGTAAGTCCGACTATCACCGTGATCGCGGAGGATGTAAGCAATGTGTCCGGTGTCACGGAGGAGATCACGGAAGTGCTTGCAACTTCCTATCCGAATGCAGAATTTACCTTTGAGGATGCGGGAAGCAAGATGGAAGCTGCATCGGCGTCCAATGAGATATTGACGATGCTTCTGATGGCTATGGCAGCCATTGTATTTGTGGTCGGTGGTATCGGCATCATGAACGTATTGTTTGTATCTGTCAAAGAGCGCACCAATGAGATCGGTATTTTAAAGGCAATCGGCTGCTCCCAGAGGAATATTTTGTTTGAATTTTTAGCGGAGGCGGCTGCAATCAGTCTGATCGGCGGCGTGCTTGGCATTGTGGCAAGCCTGCTCGTCACTCCGGTGGCACAGTATCTTGGTGTGCGTGTTGAACTGACACCGGCAGCATTCCTGATTGCACTGCTGTTTGCACTCATCACGGGAACACTGTTTGGATTCTATCCGGCGTATAAGGCGTCGAAACTGGTGCCGGTGGAGGCGCTGGGGGCAGAGTAAAAGAGGGAAAGGTTTAAGGCGGTTGATGAAGAAGAAAGTAACGATTGTGGTTGTAATTGTATTAGTGATTGTACTTATTGCGGCATGTGTGATGTGGCGGATAGGTGGAGTTGAGACGGAAAGTGCGCTGGGGGATCATCAGAAGTATGTCTATGCGTATGTTTCGTCGATTGAGGGGAATGAAGTTACTTATATGGAAGTGGATGAGTCGGTGGCGAAGGCGGCGGAAGAACGGGCGAAGGAGAAGGCAAAGGCGGAAGATGGTGCCGGTTCGGACAGTACAGAGCAGTCCGGTCAGATGCAGATGCCGCCCGACATGGACAGCACCGAGATGCCGCAGGGCGCACCGGGCGGCATGTCCGATATGACAGGCGAGACAGTCACAACTATGATACCTGTTGGCGTAACCGTACATACAACATCTGACACTACGACCACCTTCTCACGCCTTGCCTCAGGTGATCTGCTAAAAATATTGGTAGAAACAGACAGTGACGGCAACGAAGTGATCGAAGAAATCTGGATGTTACAGTAACATAACGGCAGCATGGCTGATTGTAAAACTCATCAAAAACTGAAAATAATTGTGAAACCAGTGCCAGTTTCACAATATCACAAAAGTAAAGCTGAGTTTTACAATCAGTCACGCGAGCCATACACACAGAAAGGAGCACACATGGACGCAGCACAAATCCTAAAACCATTTGCAAATGAACATATACCGGCAGACACCGAAAAAACTGCCACAGCAGAACACACATCCGAGATCATCACCATGCAAAATGTCAACAAATCCTACAAGATGGGATCTGGTTCCCTGCATGTATTAAAAGACATTTCCCTGACCGTCGAACAGGGAGAATACCTTGCCATCTTAGGGCCATCCGGTTCCGGCAAAAGTACCCTGATGAATATCATCGGCTGCATGGATGTCTTAGACGAGGGAACCTATAACCTTGACGGTGTGGAGATCGAAAAGGCAAAGGAAAAAGAACTGACCAATATCCGTAACCAGAAGATCGGGTTCATTTTCCAGAAATATCATCTGATTCCGACCTACAATGTACTTCAGAATATCGTCATGCCGCTTTTGATGCGTGGAATGACCTTGAAGGATGCAAGAGATGCCAGTATGGATACCATTGCAATGTTAGGGCTTGCAGAGCGTATCGATCACAAACCGAATGAGCTTTCCGGCGGTCAGCAGCAGCGTGTTGCAATCGCGCGTGCCTTAGTCGGACAGCCGGCGATCCTCTTAGCAGATGAGCCGACCGGAGCCTTAGACCGTAACAGCGGAAAAGAAGTGCTGAAACTATTTCAGTGTCTGAGTGATATGGGAAATGCGATCGTCATGATCACGCATGATTTAAGCGTTGCCGAACATGCGAAGAGAGTGGTACGTATCGTGGATGGGGAACTCTATGAAAATTAGAGGTGGTTTTCATCTGTCCTGTGTGGTATGTTAATATAAAAGGCATTTGGTTTACAATAAAAACAAGGAGAGCCGCACATGACAAACGAAGAGATCTGCGTATGGCTAAAGGCAGAAGCAGAACCAAAATTTCAGAAGTTTACATCCGGTCTGATTCCCGGAACAGATCCGATCATAGGTGTGCGTATCCCAAAGCTGCGCACTCTTGCAAAAAAGATTGCAAAAGAGGACTGGCGCGGGTATTTAGAACACGCTGCCTGCGATACTTATGAGGAGATCATGCTGCAGGGACTCGTACTCGGATATGCAAAAGGAGAGATCGATGAGCTTTTGGAATATGTGCGGGCATTTATCCCGAAGATCCATGACTGGTCGGTCAATGACTGCTTTTGTGCAACTTTTAAAATTGCGCAGAAACACCGCGAAAAAGTCTGGAATTTTCTGATGCCGTATGCGAAATCGGATCAGGAATTTGAGCAGCGTGTCGTTGCAGTTATGCTGATGGATCATTTTCTGACAGAAGAATATATTGCGCGCGTGCTGTCTGTGTGGGACAGACTCGACCATCCGGGATATTACAGGAAAATGGGAGTTGCGTGGGGCGTTGCAACTGCATATGCAAAGTACCCAAAGGAAACACATGCATTTTTACTGGAGAATCATTTGGATGACGAAACATACAATAAGGCGATCCAGAAAATGATCGAATCTTACCGGATATCGGCGGAGGATAAAGAGATATTGCGCGGAATGAAAAGAAAACTGCAAAAATAAGTGATATTGCGCGGAATGAAAAGAAAATTGTAAAAATAAAAGGGGAGCAGTAGCATGAGTGTTGATACACAAAAAATCATAGAGATCGTAAAACAGGTCAAACCGTTATTTTTAGACCGTGAGGGCTCATCACAGATCAAGGTAAAGGGTGTTGCGGATTTTGTGACACAGATCGATTTTAAAGTGCAGGAGCAGGTAAAAACCGCACTCTATGAACTGTACCCGGAAATTCAGTTTATGGGGGAGGAAAAGGACAACAGCGATATTGACTTTGACGGTGATGTCTGGATCTTAGATCCGGTGGATGGGACGACCAACCTGATCCATGATTTCCGAAACAGTACACTTTCACTGGCACTTGCAAGAAAGGGTGTACTAACGCTTGGAATTATATATCATCCGTATTCTGATGAAATATTTGTGGCAGAACGGGGAAAGGGAGCATTGTTAAATGGCAGCCCAATCTCCGTCAGCAAAAGGCATAATTTTTCCGAGTGTCTGATCTCCATAGGAACAAGTCCATATTACCGCGAACTTGCAAAAGAAAATTTCAGAATTTTTGAAAAGGTATTTACGGATTGTGCGGATATCCGAAGAATTGGTTCTGCGGCATTAGAACTTGCCTATGTGGCGGCAGGAAGAATCGATGCATACTTCGAACGCAGTTTAAAACCCTGGGATTATGCAGCCGGAATACTGCTTGTGGAAGAAGCGGGTGGAAAAGTCACGGATTATAAAGGAAACCCGGTGGATATCACCGGAAATTCCGATATTGTGGCGGGAAGCCAGACGATCGGGGAGATCCTGGTAGAGAAATATTTGTAAAAAAGGGAGTCAACATGTCTGACTCCTCTTTTAGGGTATCTTCTGTAAATATATGAGTTTCATATCCTCTCGATTTTTAAAATTTTTGTTCTTTCGCCGGATATTATATTTCCGGTGTTTCTACCATAGTTTTTCTCGACATCATCCTCTTTTCGTTACTTGTTTTCTTAGTTTTTATATTTTCTGCTTAACAAGCATAATTATAAGGCGCGTTTTATATATAAACAATATAAATTCTTCTTGACAAGCATATTTTATGGATGGAGAACATGCATGAAAGCATTTTGGTATAACGATGATCGTAAAAATGTATGTGGCATCAAGATACGAGAACTTCGCAAGGAAAAACATATTTCCACAAAAAAATTAGAGATTATTTTTTATGTGTTATCCGACTACATTTTTGTGCAATAATTACAAATACCATTAAAATAACGTCTTTTTGATGACATAGTATAAGCAATATGCTAAAATCCATTCAAAGCATGACATTCTGAATTATCTACACGGACATATGTGCCATTCTATTCACAGGTCAAAATCATAAGAATTTTCAATGCTTTTATTATCCACACATTTAAGCAGGGAGAATTCTAAAGAACCAGAGATTTCTCCCAGACAACACAGAGGAGGAGAAATGAATGGGGACAGCGGACATCGTAACAAAAGAGTATATGCGGGGAAATGCCGTATTTGCGGATGCATTTAATTATCTGATTTACAATGGAAAAAAGGTGATTGACCCGGCAAATCTGAAAGAGATCGATCCGACAGAGATTGCACTGCCGTTTGATGATGAAGCAAAAGCCGGTAAAGAAAAAGATGGTGAAGATAAGAATAGAAAAGCGCAGGGAACAGAGTGGAGTTCTGTGAAAAATGAATCAGTGAGAAAGAAAACTGCCGGCAGAGCAGGCAAAAAAACAGATGCAGTGCAGAGATACCGTGATCTTTTAAAATTTGCGGTAATCAAACAGGATGAAAGAACGTCCTATGTTCTTTTGGGCATCGAAAACCAGACGGATGTCCATTATGCGATGCCTGTCAGAAATGCCATCTATGATGCCCTGCAATATGGCAGACAGGTGGCGGACATAGCTGCCGGACACCGCCGGAACAAAAATGATTTTTCGGGAAAAAATAATGGTGAGTATCTGTCCGGATTTTTAAAGGAAGATCATATCAGACCGGTGATCACACTTGTGATTCATTTTGGAGCAGAGGAATGGGATGGTCCGTTATCATTGCACGAAATGATGTCGACAAGAGATATGGAACTCTTAAGTTTTGTGGAGAATTACCGGATTCATCTGATCGATCCGGCAAAACTGACGGAAGAACAGCTGGATCATTTTTCCACGAGCCTGAAAGAAGTCATGGGATATATCAAGTACTCAAAAAATAAGGAACAGCTGTTGAAATTTTTGCATACAGATACCCATAGAAGCATAGAAATGAATGCGGTAAGAGTGATAAAGACGATCACGAATACACCGATTGAAGTATCAGAAGAAGAGGAGGAGATAGAGATGTGTAAGGCAATCGAGGATCTGATCGCGGAGAGCGAAGCACGTGGCAGAGCAGAAGGAGAAACACGGGGAGAAGCGAAGGGCATGATAGAAATCTGCCTCGATATGAGTTTTTCCAAAGAGGATATTTTGAAAAAGTTACAGGAAAAATTAAATATATCCCTGCAGCAGGCGGGGGAGTATTTTGAGATGTATGGGAAACATATTGTTTAAAAACAATATAAATTAATATAATTCTTATAAAGCATGACATTCTGAATTATCAACACAGGCATATGCGCCATTCTATGAACAGATCGAAATCATAAGAATTTTCAATGCTTTTATTACTCACATATTTAAGCAGGGAGAATTCTTAGAAACCCAAAGATTTCTCCTAAACAACACAGAGGAGGAGAAACAAATGGGGACAGCGGACATGGTAACAAAAGAGTATATGCGGGAAAATGCCGTATTTGCAGATGCGTTTAATTATCTGATCTACAATGGGAAAAAGGTGATTGATCCGGCAAAGCTGAAAGAGATTGATCCGACAGAGATTGCATTGCCGTTTGGTGATGAAGAAAAAGCCGGTGAGGATAAGAAAGGGAAAGTGCAGGAAACAGAGTGGAGTTCTGTGAAAAATGGATCTGTGAGAAAGAAAACTGCCGGCAGAGCAGGAAAAAAAACAGATGCGGTGCAGAAATACCGCGATATTTTAAAATCAGCAGTCATCAAACAGGATGAAAAGATGTCGTATGTTTTATTAGGTATCGAGAACCAGACGGATGTTCATTATGCGATGCCCGTCAGAAATGCCATCTATGATGCCCTGCAATATGGCAGACAGGTGGCGGATATAGCTGCCGAACACCGTCGGAACAAAAAAGATTTTACAGGCAAAAGCAATGGTGAGTATTTGTCCGGATTTTTAAAGGAAGACTGCATCAAACCAGTCATCACACTTGTGATTCACTTTGGAGCAGAGGAATGGGACGGACCGTTATCTTTGCACGAAATGATGTCTGTAAGTGATATAGAAATTTTAAGTTTTGTGGAGAATTACCGGATTCATCTGATCGATCCGGCGAAGTTGACGGAAGAACAACTAAATAAATTTTCCACAAGTATGAGGGAGGTTATAGGGTATATCAAGTACTCGAAAAATAAAGATAAATTGTTAGAATTTTTGAGGACAGATGCCCATAGAAGTATTGAAATGAATGCTGCAAGAGTGATAAAGACGATTACAAATACACCGATCGAAGTATCAGAAGAAGAGGGGGAGATAGAGATGTGTAAGGCAATCGAAGATCTGATCGCGGAGAGTGAAGCGCGTGGCAGAGCAGAGGGAGAAGTTCGTGGAGAAGCGCGTGGCAGAGCAGAAGGAGAAACACGTGGAGAAGCGAAGGGCATGATAGAAATCTGCCTCGATATGAGTTTTTCCAAAGAGGATATTTTGAAAAAGTTACAGGAGAAACTAAATATATCCCTGCAGCAGGCGGGGGAGTATTTTGAGATGTATGGGAAAAGGACGGTGTAATTGTACATTGAAAATGAAAAACGCTGAATCCATGATAAATCAATGGAAACAGCGTTTTGGCAAAATCAATAAAACAAAGCGTTACATTTCAACCACAGCAACACCCCATCCGCCTAAGTCAATTTTATTTCCACAGACGATGGCTGTTTCTGAAATCAGCTCTACGCCGTTTTTTCCGTGGTGTGTGACAGAAACCGGATCTTTTGAATAGTTCAGATAGTAGCACAATTCTTTACCGGAATCATTGATGCCTCTTTTTATAATGAGTGGATAATGCGGTGCGTCTGAGGAAAGATCTCCACCGGAAAAGCCGGTTTCGTGCAGGAAAGATAAAAGCACGGATTCTAACAGTTCATCATTTTCAAACATTGTTCCAAAATAAAGTGTGGAACCATTTCCATATTGATTTTTTGCAGCAGCTGCATAGCGTTCATATGCCGGATGGCTGTATTTTAATACCGGTACAGCGGTATCACAGGTGATAAGTTCCATCCATTCACAGGCGGAGGAGGTCAGGGAAAAGGCAGAGTCGTCCGGATGTGAAAAATGCTTCTGTGCAGCCGCCATGACATCGCTTTGAACCGGCACGATATCCACATGATGCGGGTGTGTAAACTGATCGTAGTGAAGTCCCAGACATTCATGCAGGATATGTGGCTGCATGTCCGGATAAATCTTTAAATATTCATCGGAAAAACCGCTTCGGAATGTGGTGATCAGATGTCCGCCGTTTTTGACATAGGAATCTAATGCCAGAAGCAGAGATTCCGGTGCGCTGTAGAGTGCCGGTACGATCAGACATTCATAGCTGGAAAAATCCCGTTCCTTAGAAGAAATCATATCGTATTCAATATTTAACCGGTAGAGGGCATCTGAAAACCAGCGCATCACAGTGTTGTAGCCGTTGGCTCCGGCATTTTCAAGCGGAAACTGTGTGAATCCGGTTAAAGAAGCATTATCAAGCATAATAGCGATCTTATTTTCCTTTTTCAGGTTTTTTAAATGAGAACCAATCTTTTTCCATTCGTTTCCGGTGATGACAGCCTCACGGTAAGTCTCATTTTCTGAAAAATCATGGGAGAGCACACCCTTCCAGTAACTTTCAATCGCATTGTGGATCGAATGCCAGTGCCAGTACATTACACTGTTAGAGCCGTTTGCGATATGGCTGTATGCCTGCAGGCGGAGCTGTCCCGGATAAGGAAGCCACGGAGTCAGTCCCTGAGCCTCGGTCTCTAAGATCAGATAGTTGTCCTTTTTCAGACTGCGTGAGATATTTCCACATACGGTAATTTCTGCACCGGTCAGTTCCTCATTAGAAGGATGGTAAATATCGGCACCAGCCACTGTCATGCAGCGTGAGGCATCGTACTGGTCGACCTGGGACTGATAACCGATCGAGTGTGTGGTCCAGTCAAAATCAAAATTTTGTGTGATAAACTGATCATCCCGTTTGTACTCGCGGACAATATCAGCCTGCCAGCTCAAAAATTTAGTGACAAGTGAACGCTGAAATTTACAAAATTCAGCGGCAAGACTCTGGTTGATCGTACCTCTGACATCCGGGAAATCATCCCAGTCATTCACACGGTTGCTCCAGTAATCCAGTCCAAACTCATGGTTAAAATCATTGATATCCGGAAAATTTTCTTTTAAATAATCTACAAACATTGCCTGGACACGGGGACCGGCAGTTCCATAACTTTTGGTCTCATTGTCAAGCTGATAGCCGATCACATGCGGCACATCTTTCACATGCTCCATCAGAACGCGGATCACACGCTCTGCGTGGGAGAGGTAATCCGGGTTTGTGATATCCATATTCTGGCGGTGGCCATATCGTTCGCGGCCGTTCTGGGTGATTGCCAGGATGTCCGGATACTTTTTTACCAGCCATGTCGGTACGGCATAGGTCGGTGTTCCGACGATCACGGAAATATGGTGGCATGCGGCAGCATTTAACATTCTGTCGATATGTGTAAAATCATACACGCCTTCCTGCGGCTCTAAAGTACTCCATGTTGATTCCGC
>ERZ791617.271-NODE-271-length-39000-cov-61.1294_pt1 | contig 39000 bp, 31 predicted proteins | sample MGYA00510272_ERZ791617 | MGnify/ENA primary metagenome ERZ791617 (study PRJEB30046, sample SAMN00715200) | human gut metagenome | study: EMG produced TPA metagenomics assembly of the A metagenome-wide association study of gut microbiota in type 2...
TGCTTAGAGTAATACTTGATTTCTCAAAAGCGAGTGCAAAAGTACTAACTATTTTTCATTCCACCAAATTTTTCGAGAAGAAAGTTGCATTTTTCTTTCGAATTTAACATTCGTAAACATAGCAAAGCTCTAAAACAGATCTTTCTCCTTATTATATATAGGCACATATATTGCAAGAGCAGCGGGGGAAGTTATTTTTTCTATCAATGACTTGCCTTCAATTCCTTGTCCCATTTCAAGAGTCGCTGATACTCTTTCTTGGTAATTCGCATAAAGCTACCATGCTGAGGACCAGTTACGCCCTTGATATCAACAGGATCTGAGAATTTGCGGAGATACTTATCTGCCTTACAGATGCGATAGTGCTTAGGCTGATCGCTATACTGGATATAAGCTACACGCCAGGTATCATCGCCCATCAACTGGAAGGCAGAGCTACCTTCGCAATTCTTCTTACCTTCGAAACTTACGTAGTCATCCTCTACCGGTTCACCCCATCCGTGGTTCAAATGCTTGCTGGTAGCAGTATAGATACCAGGTTTTCCACCTTCCTTCTTGATAAGCATGTGATAAAGACCATCGCTCTTCAAGAAGTTGATGTCAGCATCAATGGTAGCATACCCCCAATCGAAAAGAAGCTTTGGAGTAGTAATCTTGGTGAAAGACTTGTCAGCATAGCTATAATACATTCGATCGTATTTTTCCTCCGCACGATTAAGCATAGAATAATAGATCATGTATCCACCCTTCTCACCATTTTCCCAACGATAGTCAGGATCCCAGAATATCTGAGGAGCCCAGACACGGTTGATGGTACTCCAATCCTTGTAAGGAGACTGAGCGGTAGCTGCATCACAGAAATTCTGCATACCCTTACGATAATCGAAAGTTACACTGGTCCAGTGAATTAGATCATCACTCTTCAAGAGATCGATACCATAGTTATCCCACTTATGGCTTTTTGCCACACACATATCCGTGGTCACCATAATATATCCCTTTCCATTATGGGTTCGGGTGATATAGGCGTCTCGGGTTCCCCCTTCGATACGCGCATGCTCAGCAGGATCGAAGATTGGCTTACCATCAATAATGTCCTGATAGTTGTAGCCATCACGAGATACTGCATACGCGGTCCACTCTCCCTTATCACTCATGTGACAATAGAGATAACCATAATCACCCTTTACTAAATTCTGTGCTGTCGTTGGCATGAAAGCAGCCAAAGCCAGAAGTACTGTAGATAATTTCTTTTTCATTTATTTTTAATTTGTTAGTTGACAATTACAAGATGATGCTGCAAAATTACAACATTTTCCAGAAACTACCAAACCCTACCCCCCTTGTAGTCATTAAAATGCAGAAAAGTACTCCTTTTTGAACGATTTTTTACCTTCCATCCTATAACCAAAAAAGGGGACCGGCCACTGCCAGTCCCCAAGACGAGAGAGATATAAGTGTTGACTAAGTCAACAACGAGGCAAATCACTTTGCCTAATATTATATCCATTTATTATTTTAATAGAGTTTTATCTATTATTCATAGAAGCCAGAATGTCTAACTCCTGAGATGCGATAAGTCAAAGCATTATCATCATCGCTGAACTTAACCTTGTAGCAGATGCTATCACAAGGAAGTCCATGAAGGTTCTTTCCCTGATTCAATAACACCTGACCTTCGAGCAACTCAACATTACCAGCCTCAGCATTAGAAGGATTATAGCTAGAACCAGCAGCTGCAGAGAAAGTTTTGGCAGCATAATCTACATTCACTTTCATCTGAACACCCCAGAAGCCAGCATCCTGCAACCACATTTCCTTATCGCTATTGGCCGCAGTATTGTAGGTATTCACAGTAATGGTACCCAATCCATACGGATCTTCATACAAAACATTACCATTTTCATCAACAGCATCAACCTGTACTTCCCAAATACCAGCCATCTGCTCAACGGCAGTTCCACCAGCTGACTCATCAGTCTCTGTATCGCAGGACACAAGAGCGAAACAGCCTAACAAGGCGAACATAAACATTGAAATATATTTCTTCATAATCTTATTCCTTTAAAATCTTAATTGTTTTATTACTTCAATGAGATGGTAAAGTCCATTGTTTTGGCATAATTCACTACGTAAGAGATTTCTCCTGTAGCAGGATCATACTTTCCATCCTTAAAGCCAGTAGCAGAATCGCCCCAACCTTCCACAGAACTAGAAAGCAAGACCAGAGAATTATCAGCCAACAACTGGAAGTAACCTGTCATTGCGTAACTTGAACCATAACCAGCTTTCTGGTCGTAGTAACCACCCATCATATCACTTACATAGAAGATGCCAGGTGCAGCCTTAGTAACCTTCACGGTATAACCAGAGAAAGCTGTAGTAGCTACAGAACCATCATCTTTGTGATAATCACGATGAGAACCAGCCTGAAGAGTATAGGTACCCGACATATCTGTTGTAATGGTTGGATCACAGACGGCTACCGTACGAGTAGTAGATACAGAGAAGCCATCAGCATTTGTTGCTGAATAAGTGATGTAATACAAACCAGCCTTAGAAGCATCTACAGTACCAGAAGTTACTACCTTAGAAGAATAATCCTCTCCATTCAATGTAGCTTTACATCCCTGCTCACTATAAGCTGTACCGATAGGCACCTGAACAAAGTCATCCCCCTGGATTTCCAAAACCGGATAATATGTAATCCTTGAATCAGTAAACTCCTCATCGTCGCTGCAAGAAGTAAATCCAACAGCTGTCATGCTGAGCATCAAGGCCAAAAACAATATCTTTTTCATATCTTTTATCTTTATGTAATGAATGAATAAAAGTACCTATTGATTACTTTACGTCCCAGAATACAGGATCTGCCAAAGTCTTAACGGCAGGAGTATTCTTGTTCAACTGACGTGCAGATGAAGGATAAGGCATACGCTTGCACAAGCCGTTATTACCATAGTAATTAACAGCAGGCACAATCAGATTACCAGCAGTATAGCTTGTAGGATCCTTGTGAACCTTCTCAGCAGAAGCAGAAGACAAGACAGGAACATCAGTACGACGCTGCTCAGACCAAGCCTCGAAGTGATTACGATAGAACAAAGCAACCCACTTCTGCATATAGATCAACTTCAACTTATCTTCCTTGGTAGCCTGCTTATCAAAGTTTACCTTATCACCCGCAATGAAATCAGAGTAGCCTGCAACCTGACGAGACAAGAAGTCATTCTCAACAGCAGCCTCATAATCAGCCTTGGCAGCAGCCTCATCATTGTTGAATCGCAACTCAACTTCAGCCTTCAGGAACTCAACCTCGCTAAGAGTAAAGAGATAAACCGGCATAGCTTTGGCAACCTCGGTATTAACGAGACTTACATCCTTATCCATCAACTTAGTACCATCCCATTCCAAATACTTAGTCTTTGCACCAGGAATCTCACCAACATACTTTCCACTTGCAGCAGCCTTGTTCAAAGCATAGGCTTCACGAGGGTCGTTGGTAGCATTGAAGTAGGTTACCAATGGGTATGCAGCACAGAAGTTGTTTGCATTCAAAGAGAAGATATTTCCATACCATGGGTTATACTGTCCCTCTGCATTGCTATATACATTAAATACTACATCAGAAACAGGGAGGATACCGTTAGCCACGATAGCCTTAGCCTTGGCAGTATAATTAGCAGCATCTACATTTGCATCAATCAGACGCATATACATACGAAGACGGAGGGCATTTGCAAAACGCTTCCAGCTACCCAGGTTCTTGCTGAACATAGGGTCAGTCATATCGATGTTATCCGAAGCAGCAATAGCAGCCTCAGCATCATCCATAGCCTTCAAAACATTCTCATACACACTCTTACCATCATCCCAAACCGGATTAGGATTAGAGCTTCCCTGGCAAGCCTCTGTATAAGGAGCATCGCTACAAGCATCTACCATATACTGCATAGCCAAAGCTGTCATTACCTTGCAGACATAGAGGTTGGCTGTATTGGTAGTCTTACTTTCAATATCCTTGATATCAGTCATCGCACCGGCATAGATGGTACTATAGCAACGGTCGAAGAGCTGAGAAGCCTCATCAAAGTGAAGCTCAGCAATGTTGTTATACTGATTATACTCAGGACGCTGCTCAAAATACTGAGCAAAATAGCCACCATAGGTGAACATCGCATCACCAGGAACCGCAGCTATGGCATTCTGCACAGCAGGGAACTCCAATGAAGGTGTAATATCACCAGAAGCAGGATAGTTTGGATTCTCATTGATATCCATATCGCAGCTAGAAAGCGCCAAGAGGCAAGCTGCACTATATAATAATATTTTTTTCATAAATGATCCACCTTTAGAATTTAACAGAAACATTGAAACCCATCTTGCGTGAGCTTGGGTTAGCAGAATACTCACCGAAGTTACCAGACAAGTCGTTACCGAATGAGCTTGACTCTGGGTCGATGAATGTATTGCTAGAAGGTGTCCAGAGGAAGAGGTTGTTACCGAAGACAGAAACCTTAACGCCAGTCAAGAATGTCTTAGCCAACCAAGCCTTTGGCAAATCCCAAGAGAGAACTACAGAACGAAGCTTTACATAGCTCTTGTCAACCAAGAATTCTGCATCGTAGTTATCAGCACCATTGTTCCAATAGTTGTAGATATTGGTTGGTGTCAGAGCAGTAGTATTCTCTGTATAGATAGGAGCACCATTAGCATCTGTACCAGACTGAACCACAGAATTTGGAATAATCCATGGGTTACGATGGTTGTATGCAGTCTGGATAGCATTACCAGTGAAGTATGTAATATTCTTGGTACGAGAGAACATCACACCACCCTTACGGATATCAAAGTCGAATGACAAGCTGACACCCTTATAAGACAAGGTATTAGAAATACCCATCTGATACTTGCTGTTCATGCTACCTACAATTTCCTGCTTATCAGTCTTCTGAGGAAGACCATTTGCATCAACTATCAAACGTCCCTGGTCATCACGCTTAGAAGTATAAGCCTTGAACACACCGAGTTCCTCACCTACGATAGCATAGAGAGAAGTACCGCCAGAGAAACCATAGATAACAGATTCACCGCCGAGTTCCTCAGGCAAAGAGATTACCTTACTCTTGTTCTTGGTGAAGTTCCAAGAGAGATCCCATTTGAAATCCTTGGTCTTAATAGGAGTTACGCTTACCAAAGCCTCGATACCACGGTTGCGAATCTTACCAAGGTTCATGTTCTGATATGTGTAACCAGAAGCTGGATCCATATTCAAGGAGAAGATCTGCTTGTCTGAGTTTCTGTCGTAATATGAAACATCAAATGAAATACGGTTCTGCAAGAATGCCATGTTCAAACCCAACTCAAACTCTGTAGTCATTTCAGGACTCAAAGTATTACTACCCAGAGTATTGCCCTTGGAATAAGCATTGTAGTTACCATTGGTGAATGGGAATTTACTAGAACCCCAGCCTGAAGTATTAGCTGAAGCCTGAGCATAGACAGAGTTTGTCATATATACGCTGGCATCATTACCAGTCTTACCCCAAGCAGCACGGAACTTACCGAAAGTCACGATCTTCTGAGCCTCAGGAGACAGGAACTTAGAGAACACGAAGCTACCTGTTACACCAGGATAGAAGAATGAGCGGTTACCCTTAGGAAGAGTTGAAGACCAGTCGTTACGGGCGGTCATTGTCAAATAAGCCCAATCGTCCCATCCGAGTTCGACCTGACCATATGCACCCATCAAGCGACGAAGTGACTGATACTGATCAAGAGTTGGTTTCTCAGAAGAGTTTGTCAAGTTGAAATAAGTAGGTATAGTCAAATTAGTAACTGCACCATACAAGTATGTGTATTTACGCTCATTACCATTGAAACCGAGAGCTGCGTTTACATCCAACTTATCGATGAACTTATGGGTGTAATTGAACATTGCATTGAAGTCCATCTCGCGGCGACGCTCAGTCTGCTCAGTTACAGAACCTGTCAATGACTTCAATGCATCCGCCCAGTTTGGAGTGTTTGCATAAAGTGCAGACATGTTTGGTTCACCGGTGTTATGATCACCAGTAGTTGTATCAAGACCGAAACGGGTAGAGAACTTCAAATCGGTGAAGATATCCCAGTCAAACTGCAACTTACCATAGAAACGCTCTGACTCATACTCATTTTTGTAGTTATTCAAGATATAGTATGGGTTGGTTACACCGTAAGGAGTATAGTAATAACCAGGTGTATTGAATGGATCATTCAGGTCCTTCATCTCTACGATACTGATATCGCGAGGAGTCTGCATGATGGCATTATACATAGAACCCGTCTTCTGACCAGTAGTCACGAAGTTGTTCTTCTGATAAGCATAGTTGGCAGACATGCTCAATGTTACATTCTTGATCTTGTGAGAAGCTCGACCAGAGAATGTATATTTGTTGTAACTATCCGCATCAGTAGGGATAATACCATCATCATGAATCTGAGAAAGACTCAAGAAGAAATTACTAGCATCAGTTGCACCATTGAAAGATACACTGTTGCTGTAGCGAAGACCCGTGTCAAAGAAGTCCTTGACATTGTTCTTTATAGGAAGATAGCTCTTCAGTTTCTGAGAGTTATCATAAACATTACCATATTTCAAGGTTGAGCCATCGAAAGCTGGTCCCCAAGAACCATTCTCGATATCAGTCTTGTCACCATACCATCCCATACCGAACTCGTTCTGGAGCTGAGGCAAGCGAAGCACTGACTCAAACTGCAAACCACCATTATACTCTACACCAATACCCTTGTTCTGCTTCTTACCACTCTTGGTAGTAATCAACACAACACCATTGGCAGCACGGCTACCATAAAGTGCTGTTGCGGCAGCACCCTTCAGAATGGTCATGCTGGCAACATCGTCAGGGTTTACGGCATTGGCACCGTTACCAAAGTCATAACCATTATCCAAGCCATTACTGCTGGAAACAGAAGAGTTGTTCAATGGCACACCATCAACAACATACAAAGGCTGATTGTTACCCGACAATGAACTGACACCACGGATGATGACAGAATTAGAAGAACCTGGGTCAGAAGATGTTGAAGAAATCTGCACACCAGCTACCTTACCTGCAAGACTAGACATAACGTCGTTGGTACGAGACTCAGAGATTTTCTCACCGCCCACAACAGCAGCAGAATATCCCAAAGCCTTACTAGAACGGGAAATACCCATCGCAGTAACAACAACCTCATCAAGGTTTCTTGAGTCTGCAACCAGCATAATCTTCATCTTAGCAGAAGCTTTTACTTTCTTTGGCTCCATACCAAGATAAGTAACTTCGAGAACAGCATCCTTACTTGCATTTGGCAGAGTAAAGTTACCATCCACATCTGTCACTGTACCAGTCTTTGTTCCTGCGATTTTAACAGATGCGCCAATCACTGGCTCACCGTCTTCCTGAGAAACAACTTTACCTGTAACAGTAGTCTGTGCGAGAGCCATTCCTGTTGAAAGAACAAGCCCTCCCATTAACATGGTTAGTCTTTTTGTCATAATTTCTCTCTCTTAAATTTAACAACTTACAAATATCGGATGCAAAGATACATACTTTTTATAAAATAAACAAATTTTTAGCTAACAAAATGCTACCTAAAACCATTTTCCTTCTACTTTTTGTATATTTTCCGCATATTTCCCTACTTTTCGACAGTTTTAAAGCACTTTAATCTACAAAAAGACACGTTTTCAAGAAAGCATCAGACAAACAGACGGTTTTCAAAACAAAAGATAAGCGTGATGTTTTCAAACAAAACACCACGCTTACCTTATATTCTATAACAAAACGAAAGACACCCATCTGCTTCCATTTAGAATCGGAATCAAAATCCTCATCTATTTTAAATAACACCATACTTGATGAGGGCATTTTTCACTCCATCTTCATCCACATGAGTCGTAATGTAATCGGCTACCAGCTTCAATTCTTCACCAGCATTGCCCATTGCCACACCTACACCTGCCTCCTTGATGATAGAGATGTCGTTGCCACCATCACCGAACGCCATAGTTTCTTCAATGTTCAAGCCGAGATAATCAGCCATTGCGTGGAGCCCCTTTCCCTTATCGGCTCCACGCGCCGTAATATCAGTAAAGGCAGGGTGCCATCTTCCGGAAGTACAGTTTGCGAGCGTAGGCATCAGGAGCGCTTCCTGCTCTACGGTGCAGAAAGGAGTGACCTGCAAGATGGCCTCATCGCCCAAAGCATCTACATCCGTGATGAAGATACTGCTATCTACTCCCAATCCCTTGCAGAAGATTTCATAAACCTCGTCGGTATAATGATGAATGGCAAAACGGCTCTCGCTTACCACGATGGCAGGATAGTTGTCTCTATCAGCTGCCTCGATGATTTTCTTCACGTCAGAAGGAAGGATGGCGTGCTGGCTCACCAATGTATCCTCCACAAAGCAGCGAGCCCCATTGGCTGTGATGTAACCATCGATGAGATGCTCTATCTGACCGAGGTTATTGATGATCTGCTTGGGGCGTCCCGTAGAAATATACACCTCTACCCCATTCTTCTTAGCCTGCTCCAAAGCATCCACAGTACTCTGCGGAATCCTGTGAGACTTAAAACTCACCAACGTGCCGTCGATGTCGAAAAACAATGCTTTTATCTTCTTATCCATAAATATATCTTGTTCCTTATTATTTAAACCCAAATCCTTATCATGTAAATACCATGCCGTATTTATCCATTTCTCACGCGCGTACCTTATTATATATAGATACAAACGATTCTTCTCGCTGAAAAAACGAGTGCAAATATACGAAAAAACAGATAATTAGCCAAGAAAATGCAGTTTTTTTATAATATCCTTGCCATTTTCGCAGAAAAAGCGTATATTTGCAGCGACTTTCATGCGCAAGAAAACGTCTTGCACCACGCATAGAAAGCAAACTAAAAGCTTAGTGATATGAAGAAGAAGACCTATGTCTGGCTGGCATCCCTCTTGCTGATGCTAGTAGCTACGCTTACTTCATGCGAAAAGTTTGCACTCGATGATTCGGGTACCAATTCACATGACGCAAACGCCAATGTAATCATCCATGCGTCCGTGGCAAAGAAGTCACAACAATCCAACAGTTCCATTCAGAAAAACAATTCTACGAGAACAAGAAGCGGAAAAGGAGATTCCGGAGATGAGGAAGAAGGAGATGAAGACGGATTGGATGAAGGAGATGAGGAAATAGAGGGAAAGCCTCTAGAAGATTACTGCTCCCGGCTCTCCATCGCCATTTTTGATGGAGAGGAAAAGGTGAAGACCCTGAATCTGAAAGCAGAAGACGGCTACGATGATATCGGGATTAATCTGGATGCGGGAAAATACCGAATGGTTGCCATCGGCCACAACGGAAGCGGCAACTGTACGATCAGTTCCCCAGAGAAAGTGAAATTCTACAAGAACAAGATGACCGATACCTTCTTCTATTACGGCACTTTCAATGTGACAGACGGAGAAGATACGGATGATTACATCCTGCTGAATAGAGCCGTGGCACAGTTTAAGGTCCATATCACCGACGCCACCATCCCCGCCGAGGCGCACAGCATCAAGTTTTACTATACGGGAGGCAGCAGCACCCTTGACGCCGTAACGGGTTATGGATGCGTACAAAGCCGGCAGACCGAAAGCTTCAAGCTTCAGGAAGGCAAAAGGGATTATTCGGTCTATACCTTCCCTCGCGAAGAGAACAAGGGATTGAAAATGACCATCAACATCCTGGATGCAGATGCTCAGAGCATCAAGGAATATTCCAAGGAAGGCATCCCGGTGAAATGCAACAACATCACCCAGAGCAATATCAGCATCAAAGATCATACCATCTCCGACCCTGACCAGAAAGAAGATGATGATTCCGGAAAAGGAAACCTGGGATTCACCGTAAATCCCGACTGGGAAGGAGAAATCATTGTTGAATTTGAATAGAAGAATGTTCCATTTTTCCATAATGTAAGGCATTTTTCGATTCTTAAAGATTTGATAATAAAAAATCCTTTGTGGTTTGCGAATATTTCCATAAATTTGCACCGATATTATAATATTATAGTAAAGGAATGAAAAAAATATTAACTCTTATCATGCTGATGGGAGCAATGACTGCAGCCGAGGCTCAAACGATGGTTCTGAACCTCGACAGTTGTCGTGCGATGGCGCTACGCAACAATAAGCAGATCAATGCCTCAAAGCTCAAGAAGGACGTGGCGACCAACCTGAAGAAATCGGCGCGCACGAAATTTTTGCCAAAGGTAGATGCCATGGGCGGATATGAATGGTTCAGCAGAGAAATCTCTTTGCTCAATGATGGTCAGAAGTCAGCATTCAGTAGTTTAGGTTCCAATATCGTAGGTGGAATCACCGGCAATGCCAACGACATAATGACCGATTTGGTAAGCAAGGGAATGCTCACCCCTGAACAGGCACAGAAAATCGGAGGATTGCTCAACGAGAAAGGAAGCGTTATCCAGCAGCAGGGCAATGCCATCGGACAGAGCGTGGTAGATGCTTTCCGCACCGACACCCGCAACATGTGGGCTGGTAGCGTGATGCTCCGCCAGCCTATCTATATGGGCGGCGCCATCCTGGCTGCCAACAAGATTGCAGACATCGGTGAGCAGATAGCAGACAATGATCTCGACATGCAGACCCAGAAGACTCTCTACAGCATAGACCAGGCTTACTGGCTTGCCGTTTCGCTGAAGCAGAAGTACAAGCTCGCCACCAGCTACAGAGACCTGGTGAAAAAGCTCAATGATGATGTTCACAAGATGATTCAGCAGGGCGTAGCCACCAAGGCAGATGGCCTGAAGGTAGATGTGAAGGTGAACGAGGCGGAGATGAAGATTACCCAGGCAGAAGACGGTCTGATGCTCTCCAAGATGCTTCTCTGTCAGCTTTGCGGCATTCCGATGAACCAGGAAGTGACTCTTGCCGATGAAGACAAGGAGACGCTGGCTCTTTCGGGAACTCCAGTGGATACAGAGCAGCAGCGGGTAGCAGCTTCTGATTCTGCGATGAATACCCGTCCGGAATTGCGCATGCTCCAGAACACGGTCGATATTTCCAAACAAGCCACCAATCTGGTTCGCGCCGTCTATCTGCCTCATGTGGCATTGACCGGCGGCTACACTATTTCGAATCCAAATGTGTTCAATGGTTTCCAGAAGAAGTTTACCGGCGTATGGAATATTGGTGTCATCGTGCAGATTCCGGTATGGAACTGGTTTGACGGTGCCTATAAGGTGCGTGCATCCAAGGCGGCCACCAACATTGCCCAAATGAACCTCGACGATACTCGCGAGAAGATTCATCTCCAGATTACCCAGAGCCAGTTCAAGGTGAAGGAAGCTGAGAAGAAGCTCAGCATGGCCACCAAGAACATTGACAGCGCCAATGAGAACCTGAGATGCGCAAACCTCGGATTCAAGGAGGGAGTGATGGAAGTTACCGATGTGATGGCTGCTCAGACTGCCTGGCAGCAGGCACAGAGCCAGAAGATCGATGCGGAAATCGACGTGAAGCTGACACAGGTAGGGCTTAACAAGGCGCTCGGTATTCTGCAGTAACTGCAGTAACGACAAAAATAACATTTTTCAAAATTCAAATTCAGATAAAAATATGTCTAAAAAATCACAGCATAACAATATACTGCTCGCCGTCATCGGTTTTACGGCAGTTGTCATACTCGTGGGAATCATCGGCTTCTTCACGCTTGAGCAGAAGGACGATACCATCCAGGGCGAGGTAGAAGTATCAGAATACAGAGTATCCTGCAAGTTGCCAGGCCGCATCGTAGAACTGAGAGTCAAGGAGGGCGACTACGTCCACGTGGGCGACACCCTCGCCATCCTCGAAGTTCCAGAGATGAAATCGCAGGAGCAGATGCTCCAGGCTACCAATGCGGCAGCCGAGGCGATGAAGGACCTGACCGATGCCGGTGCCCGCAAGGAGCAGATTCAGGGTGCCTTCCAGCTGGTTCAGCAGGCAGAAGCTGCTGCAACCATTGCCAAGAAGACTTACGACCGCATGCAGAACCTCTATAACGACGGCGTTATCAGCGGTCAGAAGCGCGACGAAGCATTTGCAGCCTACAAGGCTACAGAGGCTCAGGTGGCAGCAGCCAGGAGCCAGTATGAGATGGCGAAGAATGGTGCCCGCGAGCAGGAGAAGCGCATGGCTGCCAACAACACCCAGGCTTCGAAGAGCGCAGTAGATGTAGTGAAGAATCTCCTGAAGGAGACCGTGCAGGTGGCTCAGTGCGAGGGCGAGGTAAGCAATGTCTATCCAAAGGTAGGCGAGCTGGTGGGTCTCGGTTCTCCTATCATGAGCATCTCTATCATGAGCGATATGTGGGGTACCTTCAATGTTCGCGAGGATCATCTCCAGGGACTGAACAAGGGCGATGAGTTCACCGCTTTCGTGCCAGCCTTCAACAAGGAAATCAAGATGAAGGTTTACTACCTGAAAGACCAGGGCTCCTATGCTACCTGGAAGGCAACCAAGGATAATGGCGACTACGACCGCAAGACTTTCGAGGTGAAGGCCCGTCCTATCACCAAGCTGGAGGGATTGCGCCCGGGAATGTCACTCATCATTAAATAACTTCTATGTTTAAGAAATTATATCATATTGCCCGTAGAGAGTGCGGCATCATGCGGAAGAATCCCATCTATCTCTTCTGCATGGTCATCTTTCCCATCGTGGTGGTGATCTTCTTCACCACCCTGATGCAGGGAGGTGTGCCTACCGACATGCCTGTGGGCATTGTTGACCAGGACAATACTCATACCTCCCGCCAGCTGGTGCACAAGCTCGACGCTTTCCAGACCACCAAGGTGGTGGCTCACTATGAGAACATAGCCGAGGCAAGACATGCTATCCAGAAGAACGAGATCTATGCCTTCCTGGTGATTCCTAACGGAACAGAGGCAGGATTGATGGCTTCCCGACAGCCTAAGATTTCCTTCTACTACAGCAGCGTTTCGCTGGCAGCAGGCTCCCTGCTCTTCCGAGACCTGAAGACCATTTCTACCCTGGGAGGCGCAGCGGCAGGTATGGCGAAGCTGTCGGCACTGGGAAAGACGAACGATGAAATCATGACCTTCCTGCAGCCTATCACCTTGGATCTGCACATGATAGGCAACCCTTACGCCAACTACAACTATTATCTGTCGAGCGTGATGGTGCCGGGACTCATCATGCTGTTCATCTTCCTGATCACCCCTTATTCCATCGGAACGGAACTGAAGTTCAACAGAGCCAGAGACTGGATGCGAATGGCGAACAACAATCCTTATCTCGCCATCGCAGGTAAGATGTTGCCTCAGACGCTCATCTTCCTGAGCATCTTCCTGCTGTTCGAGTTCTACATCTATTATGTATTGGGATTCCCGCATCCGGGCGGTGCAGCGCCAATCATACTGCTGGGCATTCTGAGCGTATTGTCCTGCCAGTGCTTCGGTATCTTTGCCTTCGGGCTGATGCCTTCCCTGCGCATGTCGATGAGTATCTGTTCGCTTTGGGGTGTGGTGAGTTTCTCCATCTGCGGAGCCACCTATCCACTCTTCTCCATGGATTCGCCAATCCAGGCCATCGGACAGCTCTTCCCTATGCGCCACTATTATATGATTTACCAGATGAACATCTTCAATGGTTTTCCGATGAGCGATGCTGTGCTCCACTGGGGCGCGATAGTACTCTTCTGTGCCCTGCCAATCCTCACCATCTGGAATATCAAGAAGGCAATGTTAGTATATAAATACCTACCATAATGAAGAAAAGTAGTTTATTATATAAGATTATCAATGGCATCTGGGATATGTGCTACATCTGGAAGACGGAAATGCGCAATGTTTTCCGCGATGAGGGTGTGCTCATCTTCTGCATCCTGGTACCGCTGGGCTATCCGCTGCTCTACTCATGGATTTACAACAACGAGGTGGTGAGAGAGGTGGATACGGCGATTGTTGACCTGAGCCACAGCCATACTTCCCGCGAGTTTATCCGCGATTACGATGCTTCTCCGGATGTCAAGGCTACCTATTACTGCAACAGTCTCGACGAGGCGAAGCAGCTGGTGCAAAGGCAGGCGGTGCATGGAATCATCTATATTCCAGCCGATTTCGACACGAAGCTGAACCGTGGCGAACAGGCGCATGTGGGCGTATATTGCGATATGAGTCTGATGCTGACCTATAAGGCGATTTACCAGACCGCGCAGGGTGTGGCAAGCCAGATCAACTCGGGAATTCAGATTTCCAAGGGAGGAGGGTTCACGGATCGGGATGATGAAATAACCGCCCATCCGTTGGAATTCGATGAAGTTCCGATATTCAATACCACCGGGGGATATGGTAATGCGATTCTTCCGGGTGTGCTGGTACTCATCCTTCAGCAAACCATGCTGCTGGGCATCGGAATGGCAGCAGGAACATCGAGAGAGCTGAACAGAAACCGCGAACTGATACCGATAAGCAAGCATTATGGCGGTATTTTCCGAATCGTATTCGGCAAGTCGATGGTTTATTTCATGGTTTACGCCGTGATGGGAATGTACCTGACGCTGGTAGTTCCGAAACTTTTCGGCTTCGTCAGTATGGTAACCTGGACCACCATTCTGGGTTTCCTCCTGCCTTATATTCTGTCGTGCGTATTCTTCGGATTGATGCTTTCTTGTCTGGTAAGATACCGTGAGAATGTAATGCTTCTGGTGGTTTTCACCTCAGTGCCATTGCTATTCATGACGGGTATTTCGTGGCCACAGAGCAATATTCCAGCCTTCTGGCAGGGATTTGCCTGGGTTTTCCCATCTACCTTCGGTATCAGAGGATTCCTGAGAATCAGCAGTATGGGAGCATCTCTTGCCGATATTCTGCCGGAGTTCAGAGCGCTCTGGATACAGACGGGCGTCTATTTCCTCGCCACCTGCCTGGTTTTCAGGCAGCAGTTGTGCTCATCAAGACTCAAGGCCAATCTTACTGCCGAAGTTGCAGAAGAAGAGGAGGAGGCAGAAGCGCTTCTGGAGACTAAAAAATAAAGAGCTAGAATTCAAGAATCAGGGGTTGACCATACAAAAAACAGCTGTTAACTGTTAACCCCTGATAAAAAAGAGGGTACGTCATTATTCATCGGATTACGCGGATGAATCAGAACCTTAACCGCCTTCCTCGGATTACTCACGGATTTTAAACGGAAACTCGACCTGACGGTCGTGGCGATACCCCCTAAAGCTGGAACGCTAATGCGCTAGCCCAATGGCCGTAAGGCCAAATCCGTTTAAATTCCGTGAGTAATCCGTGAAGCAAGAATATTCCGTTAACTCAGCGTAATCCGATGAAGAAAATCGATAAAAAAAACATAAAAAAGAGGATGTGTTTTGGACTTTTGACACACCCTCTTTTTATTTACTTATGCGTACTTACAATCTTAGTTGGAGCCTTCTCGGCATTTCTGCGGTTCACCACAGTAACGATGCTCTGAGCAAGGCTCAGGAAAGCCTGACCAGTGATGGAATCAACCTTGGTTGCAGCAGGCGCACCATCATCACCACCCTCGCAGATGCTCTGAACGATAGGAATCTGGGCGAGCAATGGCACGTTCATCTCCTTGGCTAGGTTCTTGCAACCCTCCTTACCGAAAATATAATACTTGTTCTCCGGCAACTCGGCAGGAGTAAAGTAAGCCATGTTCTCGATAAGACCGAGGATAGGCACATTCACCTTGTCATTCTGATACATGTCAATACCCTTTCTCGCATCAGCAAGAGCTACCTGCTGAGGAGTACTTACGATAACCGCACCCGTGATGGCGAGTGTCTGGAGCAGGGTAAGATGAATATCGCTGGTGCCAGGAGGAGTATCGAGGATGAAGTAATCCAACTCACCCCAGTCAGCATCAGCAATCAGCTGCTTCAAGGCAGAGCAAGCCATACCGCCACGCCACAAGGTAGCCGTGGTAGGACTTACGAAGAAACCGATACTCAGCAGTTTCACACCATATTTCTCGACAGGTTCGATGAGATCTCTGCCATCTTTGTGAACAGAATAAGGACGTTCCTCCTCTACACCGAACATCTTAGGCATGGAAGGACCGAAGATATCAGTATCAAGCAAGCCTACCTTATAGCCCAACTTGGCAAGTGCAATGGCAAGATTGGCAGAAACCGTACTCTTACCTACTCCACCCTTACCAGAGCTTACAGCGATGACGTTCTTCACCTGAGGAAGCATTTTTCCTACTTCTGGGCGAGGAGCCGACTTGAACTCAGTAACGATCTCCACCTCTACCTCCTTGGAGATATGATAATGGATGGCAGCCTCAGCCGCCTTCACCGTACTCTTGAGGAAAGGATCGGTATCTCTAGGGAAGAGCAGAACCACCTTCACCTTCATACCATTGATGCTAGGCGTATCTGCCAGCATTTCACTCTCTATAAGGTTCTTCTTGGTACCGGGATAGATGACGGTAGCAAGAGCCTCTTCAATTAATTTTGGATATAATGTCATAATTATTTTTTTTGTTTGGTGCAAAAGTAACAATAAATAATGTAATAAGCAAATAAAATCTAAATAATTTCAGTTATTAAACACTTTTATGTATCTTTGCAGAATGGAGACGATGATGAAGCGACATCAGGAACTTCGGATTCCTCCTCCACCTTCAAAAACGACAAAACTGAATAAAAATGAATTATAAGAAAATCATAGTAGGTTTCGCCCTTTCTCTGGCTTGTCTTTCTGTGCAGCAGGCTGGTGCCGAAACCTTCAGCAAGAGTAAGAAGAAAGAGAATGTAGCTGCTGCTACCAGCATCAACTGGGCGGATGCTTCGGGCAGGGTAAGCTACTCTACCAACGCCACCACTGCGCCTGTGGTGAAGATTGCCCTCAGGATGTTTTCCAACGACATGAAGGCTGTAACCGGCAACGAGGCGAAAGAGAAAGCCGGTGCCAACATCCAGATTTACCAGCTCAACCTGCTTACCAACAAGGAGTTTTCTGCCGTAGAAAAGCTCGGCGCTCCTCTCCACAAGTTCATCACAGCCAAGGATGCTTTCTATATCGGAACCCGAAAGGGTAAGATCATCGTGATAGGAAGCGACGCCCGAGGTACTGCCTACGCCATCATGGAGCTCTCGCGCATGGCTGGCGTTTCGCCTATGGCAGGATGGAACGACCTGAAGCCGCAGACACGTCAGAATCTCTCTACCCAGGTGGGAACGGAGAAGATAGAAATCCCGAGAATCGAATTCAGAGGCCTTGCCCTGAACGGAAGCAAGTGGATGAACCAGAAGAACTACAGTCAGCTGGCACGCCTGATGCTGCGCCTGAGAGCCAACACCCTCTGGCAGGTGGACGGCAAGCACGAGGCTGCCTACAACAAGGCGGTGGTAGATAGCTTCGACATCTGCATTGCCGAAAACTACAAGGTGACGGAAATCACCGGCAAGAAACACAAGAAGAAGCATAAGAAGACCCTGGAGAACGTGAAGATGATCTGCGCCGGCAACCAGATGCAGCTGGAGAATGTTTCCCCTGCCCTGGTGCTCGAGATGCTCAACAACAGAGATTATCTGGAAACCAAGTCGGAGCACAGGGAGAAATCCCATCGCTCGGAGATGCACCATGATGAAGACTGCGCATGGATAGCCAACGTAACCAATCCGAAGATGGTTTCGCTGCAGCTTGCCATGATTTCAGATCTCGCCTGGAACGGCGAGGCACTGCAGGGAGGCATCAACAGCTACCTACATAACTGGCTCAGCAGTCTCTTCGGCAACGTAGCAGCCAAGAAAATCAAGCCTCTGATGGAGGAATACTATCGCCTGACCAGTATCCGCCAGCCAGCCTTCATGGCAATGCCTTACGGCGATACGGAGTTTCATTCGGGCGAATTCGGCAATGAGCTGGAGCGCTATCTCTACGCCTACGACCTGCTGAAGACCAAGACTGCCAATCTGGAAAGAACCCTTCCTGCCGATCAGCGAGACGGTTTCTTCGAAATCGTGAAATATCCTATCTTCTCTGCTGCCCTCATCGCCGAAAAGGAGCTGGAGGCACAGGAAGCCAGAGACATCGCCCGTCCGGGGCTGTTCCCAAATGATGATGAAGCCAAGGCTTCGGCGGCTGTGAGCCTCAACGCCTTCAACACCCTGAAGCAGCTCAACGCCTACTATCTGAAGCTGGGCAAGGGCAAATGGAGCAGCATCATCGCCACAAATGGGGCAGAAATGCAGGCTCCGCAGTTGCCGGGCACGCTATCGTCAAAGGATATCAAGCTTCTGATGCAGGATGCCTTCGACAGAAATCAAGATCTCCAGCCACTGGTGACATTCACCAAGAACATCACCGCCAAGAATGCATACGACTGGACGAATGCCTTCCAGGCGCCAGCAGCCAAGGGTGAAACTGCGGAGAAGATCCAGCTGAAGCCGCTGCTGGGTCATAGCAACAATGCCGTGAAGCTGCCAAAGGGAGCCATCCTGAGATATAAATTCGTAAGCAGCAGCATAGGAGACGCGAGATTCACCCTCGCCACCATCCCGAGCTATCTGCCATACGAGAAGAATATGCGGGTAAGCGTGAGCATCGACGGCGCAGAGCCGGTAATCTGCCAGATGAAGGAGGATTACAACTCCAAGGAATGGAAGATGAATCATTGGCGCGGTCAGGCGCTCAAGAGCTTCTACGTAACCCTGCTCGACGGCTATCATACTGTAGAAATCAAGGCGCTGGATGACAATATCATCGTTGACCAGTGGGTGCTTGATTTCGATGTAGATAGAGAATACTACGTATTCCCGGTTACGAGATAAAGGGAAATATGACTAAAAAGAGGCTTCATAGATGGCAAGCAGAAGGCTTAAATGATGACCGAGCCTTGCCATCTATGAAGCTCGGAAAGTGTTAAAGAAGCATATAAAAAAAGCACTCCAAGGGGCGAAAACTCCTCAAAGTGCTCTGAACTTAACATTATCTCTTATTGGTTTTTACTCAATAACTACGGTTGTCCAACCATGCTTGTCCTCGATGGTACCATACTGAATGCCACGGAGGGTATCATACAGGTGCTTAGAGATAGGACCTGGCTTCTCGCCGAAGTTGTAGCGCTTGCCAGTATCCAGGTCATCAATGTAGCTGATAGGGCTGATAACGGCTGCAGTACCGCATGCACCAGCCTCCTCGAAGGTCTCCAACTCATCCTCAGGAATCTGACGGCGCTCTACCTTCATACCGAGATCCTCAGCCAACTGCATCAAGCTCTTGTTGGTGATAGATGGGAGAATGGATGTACTCTTAGGAGTAACGTATGTATTGTTCTTGATACCGAAGAAGTTGGCAGCACCACACTCATCCATGTATTTCTTCTCCTTGGCATCGAGATAGAACTCGCACGCATAACCCTTCTCGTGAGCGATATGGTTGGCTCTGAGGGAAGCAGCGTAGTTACCACCTACCTTATAGATACCTGTTCCGAGAGGAGCAGAGCGGTCGAAATCACGAATGATAACGTATGGGTTGGTAGAGAATCCACCCTTGAAGTATGGACCCACTGGGGTTACAAAGATGAGGAAGCAATACTCTGTAGCTGGGTGAACACCCACCTGAGCACTTGTACCGATGAGAAGCGGACGGATATAGAGTGTAGCACCGCTCTCGTAGGTAGGAATCCACTCCTGGTTGAGGCGAACCACCTTCTTCACCATCTCCTCGAACAACTCTGTTGGCACCTCTGGCATCATGATACCACGGCATGTACTCTGCAGGCGGGCAGCATTCTCGTCCATACGGAACACGCGCACCTTGCCGTCTGGGCAACGATAAGCCTTCAGACCCTCGAATGCCTCCTGACCATAGTGCAGACAGGTGGCAGCCATGTGCAATTTCAAATACTCATCAGAGCAAACTTCTATTTCGCCCCATTTGCCGTCGCGATAGTAACAGCGAACATTGTAGTCAGTCTGGCGATAGCCAAATGACAAATTAGACCAATCTAAGTCTTTCATAACATTCTATTTTTTAATGTTCTACTAATATTTTGAATGCAAAAGTACAAAATATTCTATTAATCTGCAACTATTTTGCGATAAATTTAGTAGGAACGTTATTATTTTACGCATTTCTGCCGTTTTAGTGCATGATTTTGCCGAATTTATGCTTGAATATCGCATTTTTGGGGAATCAATCTTCGCTGAGCAGCTTCTTGATTTCCTCATCAGTCTTGGTGAGTTTGTCCTTGCAGAGCTTCACCAAGGTTTTGGCACGCTTCAACTGCTCGGAGAGCTGATCAATATCCAGTTCATCATTCTCCATTCTTTCTACAATCTGCTCAAGCTCTCTTACAGCTTGCTCGTATTTCATTTCGTCTTTTGCCATAATTTTATTGTTTTTGGAGTTAACAGAGTTAACAGTTAACAGTGGATATTTTAAAGCTTTTGCCCTTTCAGGGCGTGTGGGAAATTCCTATTGCCTCAGGGCGTATGGGGAATCATTTCACTTCCGATTTAATATTGCCCTCGGCGAATCTCGTTTCGATGATGTCGCCAGCCTTCAGCTGCGAGGCAGAACGGATGCTCTTGCCATCTTTCAGCGTGATGCTGTAGCCACGCTTCAGCAGCAGATCCGGATCCTGCGCCTGGATGCGCTGCTGGAGAAGCTGCAGACGATGACTCTCATTGAGCATCTTCCGCTCCAGTACCGGCTGGATATTCTGCGAGAGAATCTCTAAACGGCGCTGGGCATTCGAAACCTTCGACTGCAGATTCGTCGTAATGCGAGTCATCAGACGGTCGAGATACGCCCCCTGCTTCGTCTTCACCAGCGAGAACTGCACGGGGATGGTGCTGCTCAATCTTTCGAGCCTCATCTTCTCTACCTGCAACCGGTGCTTCACGTTCTGTACGATGGTTTCCTGCGCATCCATCACCCGGGCATAGACCTCGGCGAGATGATTGATGAGGAAGGCGGCAGCGGCAGTAGGCGTCTTCACCCGCTGGAAGGAAATCATATCGAGCACACTCTCATCCCTCTCATGTCCTATACCCGTGATGATAGGCAGCGGGAAGTTAGCCACATTCTCGGCAAGCGCCAGGGTGTCGAAACCGGAAAGGTCGCTGGTAGCACCACCGCCACGGATGATGACTACGCAGTCAAACTCCTCATATTCGGCATTGATGCTGTCCAGGGCAGCGATGATGCTCTGCTCCACTCCCTCGCCCTGCATCGTAGCAGGAAAGAGGCGGGTGGTGAACTGCAAGCCATAATCATTATCGGCAAGCTGATTGCAGAAATCGCCATAGCCGGCTGCCGTGGCACTCGAAATCACGGCGATGCGCTGGCAGAACATCGGGAGCACCAGCTCCTTCTGCAGTTCGAAGACGCCTTCTTCCTTCAATGTATTGATGATTTCCAACCGCTTGCGCGCCATATCGCCCATCGTATAGTTGGGGTCGATGTCATCTACAATCCAAGAGAAACCATAGTTCTCATGGAACTGGGCGTGCACCTTGAGCAGCACCTTCATTCCGGTATGGATGCGCTGTCCCGTCACCCGCTCGAAATTCGGCTTGATGAGCATCCAGCGGTTTCGCCAGCAGTTGGCATGAGCCTTGGCTATCGGCGTATTGGACCGCTCATCTTTCTGGATGAGTTCCAGATAGCAGTGCCCGCCATAGCCCTCGCGAGCCTCAGAGAGTTCCGCTTCCACCCAATAGCTGTCGGGTAAGGACATCGAAATGACTTCGCTCACCATGGAATTGAGTTCAAAGAGCGTCACAGTTAAACGTTTCATATTGGACATAGATTTTTTATCATTACTTTACTTAATCGCTTTCCCCGTCTGATAGGCTTTCCAGAAATCCGGCACACCGTATCCGAAGACATTGTCGGGATGCTGCTGGTTATCGCCTGCCAGTTTTACAAGCTTGATAATCTGCTTGGCAGTCTTGCCAGGCAGCGCCTGCCAGAGGCAAGCCACCATACCCGCTACCAGCGGCGAGGAAAACGAAGTTCCATTATCATTGATGATGCTTCCCCTGCCAGTAATCACGCAGGCAGGACTTCCGAATGCCATCACATCAGGCTTGATTCTGCCATCCGCCGTAGGTCCTACGGCACTGAAGGCAGCATTCATGCCATGTTCGTTGATGCTTCCCACCGTGAGGATATCCTTGGCATCGGCAGGGAAATTGATTTTCTTCCAGGAACCCATACCGTCGTTTCCGGCAGAGTTCACGCATACGATTCCCTTGTCAGCACACATCGATGCGGCTCGGGAGATGAGGACGGTCTTGCCATCCTGCTCATAATAGTGATGATTCATAGAGGAATCATCGAAGCCATGATAGCCGAGCGAAGAATTGATGACGTCCACGCCACAGCTGTCAGCATACTCGGCAGCACTCGCCCAGTAATCCTCCTCGGCAAGGCTCTCCGTGCGCTCATCCTCGCATCTTATCAGCAGATACTGCGCCTCAGGAGCCACGCCCACATATAAATCGGGCGCATTGGCAGCCATCGTAGAGAGCACCATCGTGCCATGTTCCATCTCTCCGAAGATATTCTTGGATTCAGGAACCACGAAATCCTTCACCCCCGCCAGCTTGATGTTGTGCAGGGCAGGAATCTTATCCACATTCATGAATCCGCCGTCGAATACGGCTATCATCATCCCCCTGCCTCTATAGCCACTTTCGTGGAGCCTTTTGCCGTTCAGTGACTTCAGCTGGGCGTCAGCTGCACCATACACTCCATTGCCGGAACTCCACTCGTTCAGTCCATTGCGCACATTCGAGCGCATTCTCTGACTTACGGAATCGGGAGCCTGGAACACCTTCTTCATCTTGGTGATGAATTCCAGCCCTTCCAGCTTGCGGAGCTCCTTGTCCTTATGGATGCGGATGAGCAGCGTATTGTTCCACTTGCTCTTCCCTACAATCTCGATGCCAGCCTCAGCTACCTGCTTTTCGTAAGCCGGAGCCACAGGAAGGTCGGTCAGATCCACAGGAATGCCCTGGCGCTTACGTCGGTCGATGGAACGCTGGGAGAGGAATTCCGAAGGGCGGTTCACCGAAAAAGGCGTATGGTCGAGGTCTTTATCCTTGAGGTAAAGACGATACATCTGGCATTTTCCACCTGGGAAAGACACCATATCGGTCTCCAGAATGCCAGTAACCTTGCCATCGTGAGCCAACAATGTCAAGGTGGACAGAATAAATGCATAAAGCATCAAATATCTTTTTATCATTTATCGGTAGTACGATTGTTATATTGAAATATTCTCGTCTGACTGCTGTTGACAAATCAGATTGTTATTGTTTATACTAAGCTGCAAAAGTACTGTTTTTGTACGAGAATGCCAAAAGAAAAGGGAAGTTTTTATCAGGAAATGCAAGTTTTTCTTATATATATAATAAGGTATCAGATATTTTTTGTAATTTTGCAGACAAGTAGGCGACGTGGTTGCTTTCTGAAAGAAGCAAGACGATCGTCTATGAGGCAAAAACAGATATAAATGGAAAATAAACAAGCGACATTAGAATTAGGTACGAAGCCGGTGGGCAAGCTGCTCATTCAGTACGCCCTGCCAGCGATGATTGCAATGACCGCCGCCTCACTCTACAACATTGTTGACCGCGTTTTCATCGGTCAGGGTGTGGGAGCCATGGCCATCTCAGGTCTCGCCATCACCTTCCCCTTCATGAACCTCACCGCCGCCTTCGGAGCCGGCGTTGGCGTGGGAGCGTCCACTGCCATCAGCGTGAAGCTGGGACAAAAGGATTATGCCACAGCGCAGAACATTCTGGGTAACACGATTTCTCTGAACCTCATCATCGGTATCGGATTGAGCATCATCTGTCTGCTCTTCCTCGACCCTATCCTGAGATTCTTCGGAGCCAGCGACCAGACGCTCGTCTATGCCCATGAGTATATGGTCATCATCCTGCTGGGCAATGTGGTGAGCCACATGTATTTCGGCATGAACGCCCTGCTCAGGGCAGCAAGCAAGCCCAAGCAGGCGATGTACGCCACCATCTTCACGGTGGTGATGAACGTGATACTGGATGCCCTCTTCATCCTCGTCTTCAAATGGGGAATACAGGGTGCCGCCATCGCCACCATCCTATCGCAGTTGATGGCGCTGATGTGGCAGTTCAAGCTCTTCAGCAACAAGAACGAGCTGCTCCACTTCAAGAAAGGCATCTACAAGCTGAAGAGGAAACTCGTAGATAATATCCTCTCCATCGGCATTTCGCCGTTTCTGATGAACGTGTGCGCCTGCATCATCGTCATCTTCATCAACAACCAGCTGGTGCGTTTCGGAGGCGACCTTTCCGTGGGTGCCTACGGAATAGCCAACGGTATTGCGATGGTGTTCATCATGTTCGTGTTAGGTGTCAACCAGGGAATGCAGCCTATTGCCGGATACAACTATGGTGCCCAGAAACTGGATAGACTGATGCGCGTGCTGAACCTGAGCATCATCGCCGCCACCGCCATCATGGTGACGGGCTGGCTGATAGCGATGTTCCTGCCTTACTATTGCGCAAGAATGTTTACTACCGATAAGCAGCTGATAGACTTGGGCATCAAGGCAATCAGAGTGGTGATGTTCTGCTTCCCGATCATCGGTTTCCAGATGGTCATCACCAACTTCTTCCAGTGTATCGGAAAGGTGAAGATCAGCATCTTCCTCTCCTTGTCGAGACAGTTGCTCATCCTCCTGCCGCTCCTGGCTTTCCTGCCGATGATATGGGATATTGACGGCGTATGGTACAGTATGCCTATCTCCGATTTCTCAGCTGCAGTCATCGCTGCCATCGTAATGTCATGGTACATGAACAAGTTGAAAAGACAACATAAAGAAAACATGAAAGTTAACGGTTAATAGTTAACAGTTAACAGCTAAAATTTTAAGCTTATGACCAAGATTATCATAAACGTAGGTCGCCAGATTGGTAGCGGCGGCCATATCATCGCTGAGAAGCTGGCGGAAGATTTCGGTTGCAAATGCTACGACCGGGAACTGCTCAACCTTGCTGCCAAGGAGAGCGGTTTTTCGGAGAAATTCTTCGAGCAGAACGATGAGCAGAAGGGATTCTTCAAGTCTCTCTTCCACACTCATCTGCCTTTCCTGAGCGACAACAACTTCTATCACAACGACTTCTCGCAGGAAGGCCTGTACAAGTTCCAGAGCGACGCCATCAAGAAGGCTGCCGATGAGGGCAACTGCGTGTTTGTGGGCAGAACCGCCGACTATGTGCTGCGCGACTACAAGAACGTGATCAATATCTTCATCACCGCCGACATTGACGACCGCATCAAGGCTGTTTGCAAGCGAAAGAACATCGACAGAGCCACCGCCCGCAAGTTCATAGAAAACCACGAGGAGCAGCGTGCCTCTTACTACGATTACTATACCGGCAAGAAGTGGGGACACAGCGAGAGCTACGACCTCTGCATCAACAGCAGCCATCTGGGAATCGAAGAAACAGAGAAGTTTATCGCAGAATTTATCAGAAAGAAATTCGGACTTAGTGATTAATTTTAGGGATATAAAATATTAAACATCATATAAATGAAGAAGATTATGCTTTTGGGCTCAGGCGAACTGGGCAAGGAGTTTACCATCGCCGCAAAGCGAGCAGGACAGTACGTCATCGCTTGCGACAAGTATGACAATGCACCAGCCATGCAGGTTGCCGACGAGCGAGAAGTGTTCTCAATGCTTGATGGCGACGCATTGACCGCTGTGGTTGAGAAACATCACCCAGACATCATCGTGCCTGAGATTGAAGCTATCCGCACTGAGCGTCTCTTCGACTTCGAGAAGGAGGGCATTCAGGTTGTACCTTCTGCCCGTGCCGTGAACTATACGATGAACCGCCGTGCCATCCGCGACCTGGCTGCCAAGGAACTGGGTCTGCGCACAGCCAAGTATTTCTACGCAAAGACTTTCGAAGAGTTCAAGAACGCTGCCGATGAGATTGGTTTCCCATGCGTAGTGAAGCCACTGATGAGTTCCAGCGGTCATGGACAGAGCTATGTCCACAACGACGATGAGCTGGTAGAGGCTTACAAGGAGGCAATGGAGGAAGGTCGCGGCGACGTGAAGGAAGTGATTATCGAGGAATTCATCGACTTCGATTCAGAGTTCACCCTCCTCACCGTAACCCAGAAGGATGGTCCTACCCTCTTCTGCCCACCTATCGGACACGTACAGAAGGGCGGCGACTACCGCGAGAGCTGGCAGCCATTCCAGCTTCCAGAGGAGGCTTTGAAGAAGGCTGAGCACATCGCCGGCGAAGTAACCAAGGCGCTGACAGGTGCTGGTCTCTGGGGCGTAGAGTTCTTCCTGAGCAAGCAGGGTGAGGTAATCTTCTCTGAGTTGAGTCCTCGTCCACACGATACAGGTATGGTAACGCTTGGTCACACCACCAACCTGAGCGAGTTTGAGCTCCACTTCCGTGCCGTGATGGGCTTGCCTATCGCCGGAATCCATCTGGAGCACGTAGGTTGTTCAGCCGTCATCCTCTCTCCTGAGGAAAGCACAGAGCCATTGAACTACAACATGCTTGATGCACTGAAGGAGGATCATACCCGCATCCGCATCTTCGGAAAGCCAGAGGCTCACGTAGGTCGCCGTATGGGTGTCGTTCTCTGCTACGGCGAGAAGGGCGATGATCTGAATGCCCTGCGCGACAAGGCAAAGCGCCTTGCCAAGACGGTTTTGGGCACCGACCCATATATGAAGAAATAAGATTCATGAAAGAAATAGGAAAAATCATCCGTTTCCAGAACACGCATCAATCCGAAGACTTCCAGGCTACGAATGTGGAGGATTTCAAGGATGTGCCTTTCCACATCAGGCGCACTTACTGGACCTACGATATTCCGGAGGGGGCAGCCCGTGGAGGTCACGCCCACAGGGAATGCCTGGAAGTGATTGTTGCAGCCAGCGGTTCCTTCACGGTTACGCTGGATGATGGAAACCGGAAACAATCCTATCTTCTCAACCGCCCCGACCAGGGATTACTCGTCAACACAGGCATCTGGCGAACGCTGGAAAACTTCTCTGCCGGTTCGGTCTGTCTGGTCCTGGCTTCGGAATTGTACGAAGAAGCTGATTATATCTATGATTACGACGAGTTTCTCAAATACGCAAGACATCATGTTTGAGTTTCTCAAATAAGCAAGACATCATGTTTGAAATCATCAAATACACCCCCGAATATCGCCAGCAATGGGATGAGTATGTGGCTAAAGCCCGAAACGCTACGTTTCTCTTTTACCGCAACTATATGGATTACCATTCCGATAGGTTCAAGGACTATTCTCTCCTATTCTTCAAGAAGGGGAAGCTCCATTCCATCCTGCCAGCCCATCAGGCAGACAAGACCCTCTGCTCGCATTTCGGACTCACCTATGGCGGACTGATCATGAACATCCACGTCACGATTTCAGATGTCTGCCAACTCTTTGAGGAACTGAATGTCTATCTGCGTCTTCAGGGTTTCGAGAAGGTACAGTATCGTCCTATTCCCTGGATCTATCATCTCCATCCTTCAGAAGAAGATCTCTATGCCATCTTCTGGAAATGCAAGGCCTATCTTTCGCTCCGCAATATCGGCACAACCATCTTCATGCAGCAGAAACTGCGTTGGCGCAAAGACCACCTGCGCCGCCTGAAGAAGGCTCATCAGAATGGAGTGACCGTAGTGAGAGATGCAAGCCTGCCGGAATTCTGGGAGGTATTGAATGAGAACCTGGAAAAGCGATTTGGTGCCAAACCGGTACACACGCTTCAGGAAATGGAACTTCTGAAAAGTCGATTCCCCGAGAATATCATCCAATATAATGCTTATCGCAACGGGCACATAATAGGAGGTCTCACCTTTTATATTACCCAGCAAGTGATACATGGACAATATAGTTCTACCAACGATGAAGGCAAGGAATTCGGAGCCATGGAGGCTATCTACGAACAGATTATGTATCATGATTACCCCGATTATCCTTACCTGGATTTCGGCAGTTCTACGGAACAGCAGGGAGCCTGGATCAACGAGGGCCTCATCGCCCACAAGGAAGGGTATGGAGGAAGAGGCGTGGTTTATGACACCTATGAATGGACATTATAATTTTAGAAAAATAAATCCCGAGGTTCACAAAGGCGGAACTTCGGGATTTATAGTATAGGAGTTAACAGGTTAACAGTTAACAGCCGTTTTTTTATACTTGCCAGCTATTATTCCTTATTTATAAGAGTATAACCGTCACACCACGAGCAGCCTGCGCACCCATGACCAGCGCCTGCTCAATATCGGCAGTCTTGGAAGGACCGCTGATGAAAGTACCGAAATTATACTTCGGATCCATCTCGATACGGGCATAAGCCTCGTGCATATTGTTAACTACCTTATCTTTCTGAAGGAAAATCACGAGATATTCGGAGATGAAAAGCACCACCTTCTCCTTCATGGTCTGAGGAATCCAGATGCAGCCATTCTCGGCAACACCCACTTCTCCACGTACAATACCCACATCGGTACCATTCAGATCGTTGGCATCAGCCACGGTATCAGGATTCTTCTGTGCGATGGTAATCTCAGGCAGGTTGGAAGCAAAGACCTTCGCTTCCGGATAAGCCTTCTTCACCAGCTCATCCAGGCTCTCGCCTTCCTCAGCCTCTATCACGTGTCCACCCACAGACTCAGTCATCTCTATAAACTGCTTCAAGGTGTCCTCATACTGGATTCCCTTGACATCTACGGCAGGCATATCGAATTGAACGTGCGTATTCTTACGCAACTTGTTCAGGAAATCTTCTTTTAACATTGAAATTAGAACTTTGAACTTTGAACTTTATGAGTACCCACTACTTCACCTTTCCTTCTTTCCAAAGCTGATGGAAACTCTTCTTCGCAAACTCAGGCATGGCGTGACCGATACCCCACGCATTCCAGTTGCTGAAGTGCGTGCAGCATTCAGGAATCAGATTGGCAAGCGGAGCAAACTTCAGGGCGGTGGTGTAGAGCGCCGGACGGTCGAAGAGATATTTCATACCATTCGACATTGCCTTCTTCACAGGATCTGCCTTACCCAACTTATCCAGACTCTGGCGCCAAGCGTAGATCTGAGAACCAGGACCCACCTTGGAAGGGCAGACATTGTCGCAAGACAAGCACAAGGTGCAGGCTGAAACATTGTCGCTGAATTTCTGAGGATTCTTCAGCATACCCAGATTCACACCGATAGGACCCGGAATGAAATAGGTGTAACTGTATCCGCCCGAACGGCGATAAACCGGACAGGTGTTCATACAGGCTCCACACCGCATGCACTTCAAGGTCTGCCAGTGATCCTTGTCGGCGAGAATATCGCTTCTGCCATTATCTACCAAAACCACATGCATCTCGGCACCCGGACGAGCCTGGCGGAAATGAGAGGTAAAGGCGGTGGTAGGCTGACCGGTTCCGCAGCGACAGAGCAGGCGCTGGAATACAGCCAGTGACTTATAATCAGGCACCAGCTTCTCGATACCCATCGCTACGATATGGAGCTTAGGCATGGAAGTGGTCATATCGGCATTACCCTCGTTGGTACAAACCACGCAATCGCCAGTGGCAGCCACACCGAAGTTACAGCCAGTCATACCTGCTCCGGCTTCCATAAACTGGTCGCGGAGATGATGACGGGCGCAGCGGGTCAGATAAGTAGGATCGTAGTTTCCGATTTCCTTGGAGATTCCCTTCTCCTCGAACATCTTTCCCACTTCCTCACGCTTCAGGTGGATGGCAGGCATGACGATGTGACTTGGCTTCTGACCCAAGAGCTGAATAATGCGCTCACCCAGGTCAGTCTCTACCACATCGATTCCGTGCTGTTCGAGATAAGGATTCATCTCGCACTCCTCGGTGAGCATCGACTTCGACTTCACCATCTTCTTCACGTTGTGATCCTTGAGAATACCGAGCACAATCTCATTAAATTCCTGCGCATCCTTCGCCCAGTGCACCTTTACCCCACGGCTCTCCAGGTTCTTGGAAAACATATCGAGGTAATCGGCAAGATGGGTGATGGTGTGCATCTTGATTTCAGAGGCATGCTCACGGAGGTCTTCCCACTCAGGAAGTTCCTGCGCCATCTTATCTCTCTTCTGACGAACAGACCAGAAGGTAGCATCGTGCCAGGTGGTCTTCTCTACATTCTGCGTAAACTTCGCAGCTCTCTTGGAATGTTCTGTACTCATAGTCCTGCAGCTAAAATTTGAACAACATGGATAAACTTGATCGGCATCTTCTCCTTCTTGGCAATACCAGCCATGTGCATCAGACAGGAAGAATCCGGTCCGGTAACATATTCGGCACCCGTAGCCATGTGGCGCTTGATCTTATCCTCGCCCATTCGGGTAGAAACGGCAGGCTCCTCGATAGAGAACATACCGCCGAATCCGCAGCACTCATCCTTGCGCTCCGGCTCGTGGATAGTAATGCCTTCCACCATATTCAACAGGTCGATAATCTTGTTGAATGGCTTGATGTGTCGCTCAGATGGAGACGACAAGCCCAGTTCTCGCACGCCATGGCAACTGTTGTGCACACTCACCACGTGAGGGAATTTACCAGGTACATGATCCACCTTCAGCACATCGTGAAGGAACTCCACAACATCCATGATCTTCTTTGATGAAACACACTCGTGCTTACCCTCCAGAATCTTAGGGTAATACACCTTAACATAAGCGGCACATGAAGCTGAAGGAGCTACGATGTAATCGTAATCCTTGAATAGCTCATCAAATGTCTCTATGACCTTCTCCGACTTGTCCTGAAAACCTGCGTTTGCCATCGGCTGACCGCAGCAAGTCTGCTTCTCGGGATAGTCAACATCCAGTCCGTAGTGCTTTAGTAACTTGTATGTAGCCACACCCGCTTCAGGGTATAAAGCATCTACATAACAAGGGACGAATAATCCGACTTTCATTGTTCTATATACTCTTGTTAGCTATTGTTTTATTATTCTCGAAACATTCTACTACATCTTCTGTAGGCGCTGCAAAAGTAACAAAAAAATAGCAAAAATAAGACATTCCTAAAAGGATTTTTTAATAATTGATGTTATTTAACTGTAAAGAATGGCAGAAAATTTGGATGATTCAGATATTTAACGTATCTTTGCTGCCCGAAATAGTGTATCTTCCTTAGTAATCTGACTAAGAAACTAAATAGATACTAAACAAGACATTTTCAGAAGAGACTTTTTATTATTAAGAATAAACTTATAGTTATATAAAAAAGATGAAGAAACAGCTTAAGAAAGTCCTCGTTCTGGGTTCCGGTGCTTTGAAGATCGGCCAGGCAGGTGAGTTTGACTATTCCGGTTCGCAGGCTCTCAAGGCGCTGCGCGAGGAGGGTATCAGTTCCGTCCTCATTAATCCAAACGTTGCTACAATTCAGACAAGTGAAGGTATTGCTGACAAGGTTTATTTCTTGCCGGTGACACCTTTTTTTGTAACTGAAATTATCAAGAAGGAGCGCCCAGACGGCATCATGCTGGCTTGGGGTGGCCAGACGGGTTTGAACGTTGGTACAGAACTTTACCTCAACGGGGTGCTCAAGGAGTATGGTGTGGATGTGTTGGGTACTTCGGTAGAGGCTATCATGAATACGGAAGACCGCGACCTCTTCGTGAAGGAGCTTAATAAGGTTGACCTCAAGGTTCCAGTAAGCCACGCTTGCGAGAACATGGAGGAGGCTGTGGCTGCGGCACGCAACATCGGCTACCCTATCATGATCCGTTCTGCCTATGCACTGGGTGGTCTCGGTTCTGGTGTCTGCAAGACCGAAGAGGAGTTCAAGGAGATTGCTGAATCAGCCTTCACTTTCGCACCTCAGGTACTCGTTGAGGAGAGCTTGAAGGGATGGAAGGAGATTGAGTTTGAGTGCATCCGTGATGCCAACGACCGTTGCTTCACCGTTGCCTCTATGGAAAACTTCGACCCACTGGGTATCCACACAGGTGAGTCTATCGTGGTAGCTCCAACCTGTTCTCTTACCGACGAGCAGGTGAAGATGTTGCAGGACATCGCCGTGAAGTGCGTCCGTCACCTCAACATCGTGGGTGAGTGCAACATCCAGTATGCTTTCAATGCTGAGACCAACGACTACCGTATCATCGAGATCAATGCTCGCTTGAGCCGTTCTTCTGCCCTCGCTTCTAAGGCTACAGGTTATCCTCTGGCTTTCGTTGCTGCCAAAATTGCCCTCGGTTATACACTCGACCAGATTGGCGAGATGGGTACTCCTAACTCAGCTTATGTAGCTCCATCACTCGACTATATGATCTGCAAGATTCCTCGTTGGGATCTTACCAAGTTTGCCGGTGTAAGCCGCAAGATTGGTTCTTCCATGAAGTCTGTAGGCGAAATCATGTCTATCGGCCGCTCATTCGAGGAGATGCTCCAGAAGGGTCTCCGTATGATTGGTCAGGGAATGCACGGTTTCGTAGGCAACGACCATACCAAGTTCGAAAACCTGGATGAGGAGCTTTCCAACCCTACCGACCTCCGTATCTTCGCCATTGCCCAGGCTCTGGAGGAAGGCTACACCATCGAGCGCATCGAGGAGTTGACCAAGATTGACCCTTGGTTCATCGAGCGCATGAAGAATATCGTAGATTACAAGCACAAGCTTTCTACATACAAAACATTGGAGGAGATTCCTGCAGAGGTATTGCGCGAGGCTAAGGTATTGGGCTTCTCTGACTTCCAGATTGGCCGCTTCGTATTGAAGACCAAGGATACCAACATGGAGAAAGAGGTTCTCGCTGTTCGTGCACTGCGCAAGAAGTTGAACATTCTTCCTGCCGTGAAGCGCATCCCTACTGTGGCTAGCGAGCATCCAGACCTCACCAACTATCTCTACATGACTTATGCCGTAGAGGGTTACGATATCAACTACTACAAGAACGAGAAGTCTGTCATCGTTCTCGGTTCTGGTGCTTACCGCATCGGTTCTTCTGTAGAGTTCGACTGGTGTTCTGTAAACGCCATCAACACAGCCCGCAAGTTGGGTTACAAGTCAATCATGATCAACTACAACCCAGAGACCGTATCTACCGACTACGATATGTGCGACCGTCTCTACTTCGATGAGCTTTCATTCGAGCGTGTACTCGATGTCATCGACCTGGAGTCTCCACGTGGTGTGATTGTTTCTGTGGGTGGTCAGATTCCAAACAACCTGGCTATGAAGCTCCATCGCCAGTCTGTGCCAATCCTGGGTACCTCTCCTGTCAACATCGACCGTGCCGAGAACCGTGGTAAGTTCTCTGCCATGCTCGATAAGTTGGGTATCGACCAGCCTAAGTGGAGCGCCCTCACTTCTATGGAGGATGTTCAGAAGTTCATCGACGAGGTAGGCTATCCTGTTCTCGTTCGTCCATCCTACGTTCTTTCCGGTGCAGCCATGAACGTTTGCCACGATGATGATGAGTTGCGTCGCTTCCTGGAGGCAGCTTCTGAGGTTTCCAAGGAGTACCCAGTGGTTATCTCTCAGTTCATGACCGAGACCAACGAGATTGAGTTCGACGGTGTGGCTCAGAACGGTGAGATTGTTGAGTATGGTATTTCAGAGCACGTAGAGTATGCAGGTGTTCACTCAGGTGACGCTACCATGACCTTCCCAGCTCAGCAGATTTCCTTCGCTACAGCCCGTCAGATCAAGAAGATTTCACGTGCCATCGCCAAGGAGCTCAACATCTCTGGTCCTTTCAATATCCAGTACTTGGCTAAGGGTCGTGATGTGAAGGTTATCGAGTGTAACCTCCGTGCATCCCGTTCATTCCCATTCGTGAGCAAGGTATTGAAGCGCAACTTCATCGAGACTGCTACCCGCATCATGCTCGATGCTCCATATCAGAAACCGGATAAGTCTGCCTTCGATATCGACCGCATGGGTGTGAAGGCTTCACAGTTCTCATTTGCCCGCTTGCAGAACGCCGACCCAGTTTTGGGTGTAGATATGAGCTCTACCGGTGAGGTAGGCTGTATGGGTGATACTTTCGAGGAAGCATTGCTCAACTCTTTGATTGCCACCGGCTACAAGATTCCTTCTAAGGACAAGGGCATCATGCTTTCAAGCGGTGGTGCTAAGGAGAAGGCTTCTCTGCTCGACGCTGCCCAGGCTTTGGTTAAGAATGGTTACACTATCTACGCTACTTCTGGTACAGCCAAGTTCCTCAACGAGAACAACATCAAGGCTACTGCCGTAGGATGGCCTGATGAGGACCATAAGGATATTCCTAACGTGATGGAGATGATTGCAGACCACAAGTTCGACCTCATCGTCAACATCCCTAAGAATCATACCAAGCGCGAGTTGACCAATGGTTACAGAATCCGTCGTGGCGCTATCGACCACAACATCCCATTGATGACTAATGCCCGCTTGGCTTCAGCCTTCATCGAGGCATTCTGCACAATGAGCCAGGATCAGCTTCAGATCAAGAGCTGGCAGGAGTACGAGTAATCTCACGCAGATTTATACGAACACGCCCTGAAAGGGCAGAAGCTCCTAGCCCAGGGCAGCGCCCTGGGTTAGATAACAATCAGCAAGGTCGCCCTGAAAGGGCAAAAGCTTTGAATGCAAGAAGCTTTTGCTCTTTCAGGGCGACCTTTTTTGTGGAATATTTTATTCCCTGCCATGAGAAAAAGGAGGCGAAATGATGGCTATCTCATTATTTTATTGTACCTTTGCAAACAGAAATTAAGAATAAAGAATGATAGTTTGTATAGCAGAGAAACCGAGCGTGGCTAAGGATATTGCCCGAATCATCGGAGCTACTACGGCACGCGACGGTTATATGGAAGGTAATGGTTACCAAGTAACATGGACTTTCGGCCACCTTTGTGAGCTGAAAGAACCGGATGATTATACTCCGATGTGGAAACATTGGAGCCTTTCGGCATTGCCGATGATTCCACAGCGCTTCGGCATCAAGCTCATCAACGATGAAGGCATCAAGAAGCAGTTTGCCACCATCGAAAAACTGATGCAGGCTGCCGACAGCATCATCAACTGCGGTGACGCCGGACAGGAAGGAGAACTCATCCAGAGATGGGTGATGCAGAAGGCGCAGGCAAAATGCCCCGTCAAGAGATTGTGGATTTCTTCCATGACCGATGAGGCCATCAAGCAGGGATTCCAGGAACTGAAAGACCAGGGAGAATATCAGTCGCTCTATCTTGCCGGACTTTCCCGCGCCATCGGCGACTGGATTCTCGGCATGAACGCCACCCGACTTTACACATTGAAATACGGTCAGAACCGACAGGTGCTCAGCATCGGCCGGGTGCAGACCCCAACCCTAGCCCTCATCGTAAACCGCCAGAAGGAAATCGACAACTTCGTTTCCGAACCTTACTGGGTACTCGCCACCATCTATCGCGACACCCAATTTACGGCTACCAGCGGCAAGTTTACCAGCAAGGAGGAAGGCGAGAAGGCTTTCAGTACCATCGCCGGCAAAACCTTCACCGTTACCGACGTAAGCAAGAAGAAGGGAAACGAGGCGCCACCTCATCTCTACGACCTCACCTCGCTGCAGGTGGATTGCAACAAGAAGTTTGCTTACTCTGCAGATATTACGCTGAAGCTCATCCAGAGTCTCTATGAGAAGAAGTACACCACTTATCCTCGTGTAGATACCCAGTTTCTCACAGACGATATCTATCCGAAATGTCCGCAGATTCTGAATGGCGTAAGCCAGGCAAAGATAGCCAGCCAGCAGAAATATCTGCCGCTCATCCAGCAGCTCGCAGCCACTGGCAAGAAGTTGCCTAAGAGCAAGAAGGTTTTCGATAACAGCAAGGTGACCGACCACCACGCCATCATCCCAACCGGTGTTCCGCCAACCGGACTCACCGATATGGAGGCGAATGTCTATGATCTCATCGCCAAGCGATTCATCAGCGTGTTCTATCCGGACTGTAAATTCTCTACCACCACCGTTCTGGGCGAGGTAATCAACGAAGATGGTCCCAAACCGGAGAAGATAGAGTTCAAGGTGAGCGGCAAGGAGATTTTGGAACCAGGCTGGCGAGTAGTCTATGCCAAGGATGCGAAGAATGCCGATGATGACGATGCTTCTGATAACACCATCGGAAATGCAGACTCAGGAAACGGCGCCAAGAAGGAAGTGGTAGAAGAAAGAACCCTCCCATCCTTCACAAAAGGCGAATCGGGCGAGCATCAGCCTACCCTGACGGAGAAATGGACCACTCCACCTAAGTATTATACCGAGGCAACCCTGCTCCGTGCGATGGAGACTGCGGGTAAATTCGTGGAAGACGAGGAGCTTCGTGCAGCTTTGAAGGAGAACGGAATCGGTCGTCCATCATCCCGTGCCGGCATCATCGAGACTCTCTTCAAGCGCCACTACATCCGCCGCCAGCGCAAGAATCTGATGGCAACTCCAACTGGTATCGAGCTCATCGACACCATCCACGAGGAACTTCTGAAGAGTTGTGAGCTGACCGGTATCTGGGAGAAGAAACTTCGAGACATCGAGCACAAGACCTACGACCCAGCAGAATTCATCAACGGTTTGAAAGAGCAGATTAACCAGATTGTCATCGATGTCTTATCGGATAACAGCAACCGAAGAGTAACCATCATGACAGAGGAAGATCTCAAGAAAAAGCCGGCAACCAAGAAAGCAACAGCCAGGAAGTCATCAGCCAAGAAGAAGGATGAAGATACAGCCCAGAATGCAAGTTCTCAACCAGTTCCTGCTCCTCAGGCTTCAGCCGACCCAATGGTAGGCAAGCCTTGTCCGCTCTGCGGCAAGGGCGTCATCATCAAGGGCAAGACCGCCTATGGTTGCAGCAACTGGAAATCTGGCTGTCAATATCGCCAGCCATTCTCACAGATGTAGTTTCCTGTTTTTAAAATCAGGGGTTTCTATTTCTAAATTATATGAAGCAGATTAGATTTTTTATGAAGCAGATTTAAATTATGAAGCAGATTAGATTATACCAAATCATAACAGCCGTCTGCTGCCTCCTTCTGATAAGCTGCGGCATTGACAAGAACCTGAAAAAGGGAGAGAAGTTCCTTTCTTTAGGCGAATACTATGATGCTGCCGACCAATTCAAGCAAGCCTACACCAAGACACCTCCCAAGGAGCGTGAAAACCGAGGAAAGCTAGCCTTGAAGATGGCGCGCTGCTACAACAAGATCAATGCTACCCCCAAGGCTGTGAATGCTTACCGCAATGCCATCCGCTATAACCAGACTTCCCTCGATGACCGTCTGGCTTACGCCCGTCTGCTCCTGAAAAACGGCGATTACAAGCAGGCTGAAAAGGAATTCAGAATCCTCGTGGATTCCATGCCCGACAATATCCTAGCCCAAAACGGAATGAAATCTGCCCAGATGGCTCCCGGCTGGAAAAAAGCCGGAAGCAGATATCAGGTAAAGAAGATGGATGTCTTCACCTCCCGAAGAGCCGATTATTCACCGATGCTCCTGGGCGATGAATACGAACAGATCTACTTCACCTCCACCCGCAACGACGCACAGGGAGATGAACTCAGCGGAATCACCGGCACCAAGGCTGGCGATATCTTCTATTCAGAAAAAGACGACAAGGGAAAATGGAGCAGACCGGAAGCCATCGCCACCGGTCTGAATACCGACTATGATGAGGGATCCTGCTGCTTCACTCCCGATGGCAGGGAAATGTATCTCACCCAATGCGTCACCGATCCTGCCTCTCCCCGATTTGCCCAGATCGTCACCTCTTCCCGTTCGGATGCTGCCTGGGGAAAGATTCAGAAACTGGAAATCACCCAGGATACCTTGAGTACCTACGCCCACCCTGCCGTCAGTCCTGACGGCGAATGGCTCTATTTCGTTTCCGATATGCCGGGCGGAATGGGCGGTTACGATATCTGGCGTGCACGCATCACTCCTTCAGGTCTGGGAGGTGTGGAAAACCTCGGTGCCCCTATCAATACTCCGGGCGACGAGATGTTCCCTACCTTCCGTCCCAATGGCGACCTTTATTTCAGCAGTAACGGTCATATCGGAATGGGCGGTCTCGACATCTACATCGCCCGAACAGACGAAAAGACCCAGCAGTATAAGATAGAGCACCCCGGCTATCCCCTCAATTCAGAAGCAGATGATTTCGGAATGACCTTCGAGGGACTGCACAACCGTGGCTTCTTCTCTTCCAACAGAAAGGATGGCCGCGGCTACGATCATATCTATTCTTTCGAAAATCCGGAGATTGTCACCACGATGAAGGGATGGGTTTACGAAAAAGACGGCTACGAACTTCCTGCCGCCCAGGTGATGGTAGTAGGCAACGATGGAACCTACAAGAAACTACCGGTCAAGGGCGACGGTTCGTTTACGATGCCTGTCCATCCTAAGGTAGATTATCTTGTGATGGCTTCCTGCAAGGGATTCCTCAACCACAAGGAGGAATTGCGGATAGATTCGGCTAAGGAGAGCAAGGAGTACGTGCTCCAGTTCCCTCTGGCTTCCATCTCAGCCCCAGTACTCATCGACAACATATTCTATGATTTTGACAAAGCTACCCTGACGCCAGCCAGCACCCATGCTCTGGATAAACTCGTAGCCTTACTGAAAGAGAATTCCCACGTAACCATCGAACTGAGTGCCCATTGCGATTACAAAGGCAACAGCGAGTACAACAAGCGATTGTCTCAGCGCCGCGCCCAGACGGTAGTGGATTACCTCATAGCTCACGGCATTGAAAAAGATCGCCTTACCCCTGTGGGATATGGCAAGGAACGCCCGAAGACAATCCGCAGAAAGCTCACGGAGAAATATCCTTGGCTGAAGGAAGACGATGTGCTCACCCAGGATTTCATCCTCAAGCAGACCAAGGAGCATCAGGAGATATGCAACCAGCTGAACCGCCG
>ERZ791617.280-NODE-280-length-37998-cov-10.6452_pt1 | contig 37998 bp, 29 predicted proteins | sample MGYA00510272_ERZ791617 | MGnify/ENA primary metagenome ERZ791617 (study PRJEB30046, sample SAMN00715200) | human gut metagenome | study: EMG produced TPA metagenomics assembly of the A metagenome-wide association study of gut microbiota in type 2...
TATTGACAGGCATTACGAAGACATTTGTCCCTTTTTATTCGTCTTTTCCAGAGATATTCTGTAACTTTGTAATCGGTAGTCATATTAAATGTTTTTGTAACTATTTGATTTTCACCTATAAAGGTACAAAATATTTATGAGACTACCAACTTTTTATGAACAAAATCTTATCCCGAACTGGGGTAAATGGTTATAAAATTGCCTGAAGTGGAAAGCAATCCGGACCTTCCTGAGCGTATGAAGCAGGAGTCGGAAGTGACCAAGCCTATTGAGGATATAGGCATTGTGATTCTCGACAACAAGCGCATTACCATCACCCAGGGACTGCTTGAAGCATTGCTCGAAAACAACTGTGCCGTGATAACATGCGACAGCCATAGCATGCCTGTTGGATTGATGCTGCCGCTTTATGGCAATTCTACGCAAAACGAACGCTTCCGTGAGCAACTGGATTCCTCGCTGCCGTTGCGCAAACAGTTGTGGCAACAGACCATAAAGGCCAAGATTGACAATCAGTCTGCTGTATTATCCCTATACAGCGGTGTTTCCACAAAGGTTCTCGAAAGACTCTCGGCAGATGTCAGAAGCGGTGACCCCGAAAACGCCGAAGGTAGGGCAGCTGCATATTATTGGAAGAATATTTTCAGCAACATTCCAAATCTCAGCGACTTCACTCGCGACAGAAACGGTATGCCTCCCAACAATCTTCTAAACTATGGTTATGCCATTCTCAGAGCTGTCGTGGCTCGGGCATTAGTGTCGAGCGGCATGCTGCCAACACTCGGTATCCACCATCACAACAGGTATAACGCCTATTGCCTTGCCGACGACATAATGGAGCCATACCGCCCGTATGTTGACGAACTCGTCGTTTCCATAATCAAGGAATTTGGACGCACTGATCTGCAACTTTCAAAGGAGGTCAAGTTCCGTTTGCTCGGCATCCCCACCATCGATGTCGTAATAAACGGGAAACGAAGCCCGCTGATGGTTGCCGTGACGCAAACCACGGCTTCTCTCTACAAATGTTTCACTGGCGAATTGAGACGCATAGCATATCCTATACGTCTTGATGCCTGACAAGAAGGAAAAATAGTTATGGACCGTTTTAGCGAATATCGTATTATGTGGATTCTTGTATTTTTTGACCTTCCCACTGAAACCAAGAAGGACAAGAAGGAATATATGCTGTTCCGCAAGCGGCTTCAGCGCGACGGTTTCACCATGTTTCAGTTTTCCATATATGTGCGCCACTGCGCAAGTATGGAAAACGCTGAGGTGCATATAAAACGCGTAAAGTCATTTCTCCCCGAATATGGAAAGGTGGGCATAATGTGCATTACTGACAAACAATTCGGAAACATCGACTTGTTTTATGGTAAGAAACCTCTACCTCCAAATGCTCCAGGACAGCAGCTTGAGCTATTCTGAACTTTTACAAAAGTTTATCCGCATTACACACAAATTAACTCACACAAATGACTTTCTATGGTCAAATAAGTTCAGAAACCTCTAAAAACAGAAAAGAAGAATTCCGTCAACACATGCAGAATTCTTCTTTCTCAACAACATTTTTTATTTTTCTAATAATCCATATAACCTACTGTAACACAGCATTTTACACAGACTATATTGTTGATTCTACCACAAAGGTAGGAAATTTCGAGCAAATCACAACACGAGGCACGGCAGACGCTGGCGACTATGAATTGTTGATTCTACCACAAAGGTAGGAAATTTCGAGCAAATCACAACTGGTGAGTTAGCTCAACAGGATTTGCAAAAATTGTTGATTCTACCACAAAGGTAGGAAATTTCGAGCAAATCACAACAGTAATTATCTAAACGAAAATTACAAACAATTGTTGATTCTACCACAAAGGTAGGAAATTTCGAGCAAATCACAACACTCATTCAATGAGGCAAACATTTCTTATCGTTGTTGATTCTACCACAAAGGTAGGAAATTTCGAGCAAATCACAACAGGTTCGGTGGTATTGTCGTGTCTTGGTATGTTGTTGATTCTACCACAAAGGTAGGAAATTTCGAGCAAATCACAACTGATTTCCTTTATCTTGTCTTCAAACTCCTGTTGTTGATTCTACCACAAAGGTAGGAAATTTCGAGCAAATCACAACCGGCAGTAAAATACTTGCCCATGTCTCCGTGTTGTTGATTCTACCACAAAGGTAGGAAATTTCGAGCAAATCACAACTAATTTCTCCTATATATATGTTCATACTGTTGATTCCACCACAAAGTTGACGATTTTGCAGGGTGTATGGTAAATATATGGCACTCTTGGTATGTCAGGAATTGCTGGAAGTAAAACATTTCAAAAAGCATAAATACAGGCATGACCATTGGATAATTATCAAAAATGCCGTAAATTTGCTGATTGAATAATAAATGCAGCATTATGGCAGAGAAATACATCAATCCACATACTGATTTCGACCGCGACATCGTGAATGCCATACGGACTGCGGAAAAGAAGAAATATGCAGAAGGACGTGCGGAAGGACGTGAGGAAGGACGTGCGGAAGGTGAGAAAAAGGCAAAAGAAAGAATTGCCTCCAATCTTCTGGCTCTTGGAGTGCCTATAGAAACTATCATGCAGGCATCGGGCTTGTCTGAAGAAGAGATAAAGAATATCCAATAAGACATCTTTTGCCTGTCCTTAATTCGAAACAGCTCGCTATTAATCATTAAAAGCCCAACAAATCTTGATTTTATGATTTTCACACAGTTTTGTTTACTGCGGATAGACTGATACATAGTAAATTATGGCAATTATAAGAGAATGTCTGTCAGTAGCAGACATGCTTTCATACCAATCCCTCATGTAGATTCCCTAATCACCGTTTCGCCCCTCAATACTATTTCCTCAATCATCTTATTGCCATCGGCGATATGTTCCAATAGCAGTCGGCAGCTTTCCTGCGCCATTTTCTCTATCGGTTGCTCCACTGCCGTAAGTTGGGGATGAACCAATGTGGCCAGTGCTGTGCCCGACATGCAGCAAAGTGCCACATCAGCAGGAATCCGCAATCCCCGCTTTTGTATCGCGCTCTTGGCTCCCAACACGGCAGTTTCAGTGAATCCAAAGACTGCATCAAAAGGTGCTCCCTTTTCCAGAAACCGCTCCATCACCATACTGCCCTCTTCTGCCGACAAGGCTGGCGGCAAGATGTCCTGACTACTACATTCTACATGAAACTTATCAAGCGCATCCCGGTATCCCCTCAACCGCTCATAACTGTTTCGGATATAGGCAGGACCAGGAATGTGTATGATGTGCTTATACCCCTTCCGCAACAAAGCCTCCACCATGAAAAACGCCATGATGTAATCGTCCATGTGCACCTGAGAAGCCTTCACCTTCTCCACCGTTCTGTCGAAAAACACGATGGGCACACCCCTTTCAATCATCCTGTTATATAAATCCACATTGTGTTCCTTGTCACAGGCACTCATCAGAATGCCATCCACACGCAGCTGCTCCAGCATCAGTATGTTTTCGCGTTCCTGTTCAGGATTCTCATTAGAAATGGCAATCATCACCTTATACCCCTGCCTGCGCAATATGGCTTGCGCCTCATTGATGAAGGTCATATAGAAGGTGGTGATGATTTCGGGAATGATGATACCGATGTTATGAGTGCTCTGCTTCCGAAGCTGAACAGCCAGTTCGTTGCGGTGATACCCCATCCTATTTGCAGTTTCCAATATCTTATGCAATGTTTCCGCCTTCACGTTGCCTGTATCTCCCGAAAGAGCACGTGAGACTGTGGATTTGGAAATTCCCAATTCTCTTGCAATATCCATTATTGTTACGTATTTTGCCATACCTTTTTTCGTTTCTTGGTGAATGCGCTTGTAAAGTTAATTGTTTTCTATGAAAGCTACAACAAAACAATGAGAACTTTTTTAGGGAACGGTTGCAGAAAATGGGAACGGTTGTGGGAACGATTGCGGAAAAACATATCATTTTTTTTCTTCATTCTATTGCAGATTCTGCCTACCTTTACACCGCGAAAAGACGGAAAGCTCTGTTTTCTTCATCGCCGAATGGAAAACGACACCAAGCGTTGCTATCAGACCTAAGATTACTATCAAACTAAAAAGAATACTATCAAACCTAAGAAAAAAATGAAACAGGAATCTAAATTTCAAGCGAATAGCCCACAGAAGGGCAAACCGCAAGACGACCACCCACAAGGGAAGGTGCCATTCATCAGCAAACTCGCCTATGGCATGGGCGATGTAGGCTGCAACTTCAGTTGGATGTTCGTTGGCAACTTTCTCATGATTTTCTATACAGACGTATTTGGAATCAGCATGAGTGCCGTGGCCACACTGATGCTCATATCCAGATTCTGGGATGCCATCAACGACCCTATCATCGGCACGCTCACCGACAAGACGCACACCCGATGGGGCCGATTCCGCCCATGGCTGCTCTTCGGAGCTCCTGTCACTGCATTGGTGTTGATACTCACCTTCTGGGCACATCCCGAATGGAGCCAGACTGCGAAAATCATCTATATGGCTGTGACCTACTGCATACTTGTGTTGGGATATACTTGCGTCAATCTGCCTTATGGCACACTCTGCGGAGCCATGACCCAAGACATCGACGAGAGGGCAAAGCTCAACACCAGCCGTTCGGTGAGCGCCATGATGGCTATCGGCGTAATCAACATCGTAACAGTGCCGCTCATCAGCTGGTTTGGCGCTGGCGACACGAAATACGGCTATCTCGCAGTGGCTGTGCTCTATGGCTTAATCTTCGCCGCTTGCCATCTGTTCTGCTTCCACAAGACAAAAGAGGTGGTGGAAGTACCTGTAGGACAGAAGATTCCATTAAAGACACAACTCAGTTCGGTAATAAAGAACAAACCTTATCTGCTTGCCCTCTTGGGACAGCTGCTCTTCGGTTTCATCCACTACGGACGCAATGCCGACATGCTCTATTATTTCACTTACGTTGAAGGGTCGGCAACACTCTTTTCATATTATTCCATGGCCATAATGGTGCCGAGCATCATTGGTGCGGCATGTTTCCCGATGGTGTTCAGAAAGACGGGCAACAAGGGTTTCACTGCAGCCATCTTCGCCTTCCTCACCGGCATCACAATGATTGGTTTGTATTTCTTCAGTCCTAACGGCAGCGCCATCATGTTCTATCTGTTCTCTGCATTGTCGTGGTTTTTCTTCTCTGGATTCAACACTGCTATCTATGCCATCATCCCCGACTGCGTGGAATATGGCGAATGGAAGACGGGCATCAGAAACGACGGATTCCAGTATGCCTTCATCTCTCTGGGCAACAAGATCGGAATGGCACTGGGCACCTCGCTCCTCGCCATCGCCCTGGGCAGCGCGGGATATGTGAGCAACGCCGCGCAGAACCCTGAGGTGTTGGACATCATGCACCACGCCTTCAGCACCATACCAGGAGTGTTATGGATCATCACTGCCGGCTGTCTCTGCTTCTACAGACTCAATAAGAAGCAATACCACCAGATTTTGACAGATTTGAAAAACAAGAAGAGATAAGCCTCAAATGGAAATCCAAGCAAGCCCTACGAGCGGTCCGGGATATAGAGAACAGGGGCCGCATGAAGGAATGGGGCAAGCAAAAAAAGAACAAAGACAAAACCGGGATTTTTCATCCCACAAACATAACAACAATTAACCCCCAAAATCCAGGCAAGCCCTAATGACCGATTTGGGTAAAAAAAAACAACTATGAGACAAGCAATATTGGTAGAACCAAAGCACATCGAATTCAAGGAAGTGGCAGAACCAAAGGCAGCCGAACTGACTGCTCATCAGGTGCTCGTCAACATCAAGCGCATCGGAATCTGCGGTAGCGAAATCCATTCTTATCATGGTCTCCACCCTGCCACCTTCTATCCCGTGGTTCAGGGACATGAATATTCGGGAGTGGTAGTGGCAACAGGCAGCGAAGTGACCGTATGCAAGCCGGGCGACAACATCACGGCCCGTCCACAGCTGGTCTGCGGCAAGTGTAACCCTTGTAAGCGCGGACAGTATAATGTTTGCGAGCATCTGCGTGTGCAGGCATTCCAGGCTGATGGCGCAGCACAGGATTTCTTCGTTGTAGATGACGACCGCGTGGCCAAGTTGCCTGATGGAATGAGCCTCGACTATGGCGCCATGATAGAACCGTCTGCCGTTGGCGCCCATGCCAGCAACCGCACCGATGTGAAGGGCAAGAATGTGGTAGTAAGCGGTGCCGGAACAATCGGCAACCTCATTGCCCAGTTTTGCATTGCCCGTGGAGCCAAGAATGTATTGATTACCGACGTCAGCGACCTCCGTTTGGCCAAGGCCCGTGAGTGTGGCATCGAGCACACCCTCAACATCACCAAGAAACCACTGAAGGAGGCTGCCAAGGAGCTCTTCGGCGAGGAGGGCTATCAGGTGGGATTCGAAGTGGCTGGTGTGGAGGTTTCCATCCGGTCTCTGATGGAGACGATAGAGAAGGGCAGCGACATCGTGGTAGTGGCGGTATTTGCCAAAGACCCAGCCCTGAGCATGTTTTATCTGGGCGAGCACGAGCTGCGGCTCATCGGTTCGATGATGTATCGCCATGAGGATTACCTCACAGCCATCGACTATGTGAGCAAAGGCATCGTAGACCTCAAACCTCTGGTAAGCAACCGTTTCGCCTTTGAGGAATACGATGAGGCATACAAGTTTATAGATTCTCATCGCGAAACGAGCATGAAGGTGATAATAGATTTCGAAAAGAAACCGGAAGCGAAGAAATAGGATGTTGGCAAAAAGCCAGGAGTGAAAGAAACAGTTTTAAAACAAGAGTTTTTATGTGACGGTGAAAAAATAAATTGGTTACATTTCCCAGTCAAATCGTACCAAGTTATTATTTTACCGTCACTATATATGTCATGAAAAGAATTGTAGTCATAGTTTTGATGATGGCAGCATGTCTGGGAAATGCCCAGGCGCAGATCCATCTGAAAGCCAACGTCCAGAACAATCATCTCTGGCGTGGCATGGAAGTAACCGATGGCGTGGTGCTTCTCACCGACTTGAGTTATACGATGGCAAACGAACACGTCACCGTGGGACTTTGGGGTGGTTGCAACTCGGAGGGGTCCTACAAGGAGTTCAACCATTATCTGAACCTGAAGGCTGGCGGCTGGGCATTTGCCCTGTGGGACACCTACAACTTCTCACCGGGTGCCACATATAACAACAAGGAATACTGGAACTACTCTGCACATACCACAGGCAGGTTTCTCGACGCCACATTGAGCTACCGATTCCAAAAGGAGAAGTTTCCTCTGCTTTTGAGTTGGTCTACAGTGGTATTCGGTCGCGACCGCAACAGCAACAATACCGAGCAGAAATATTCCAGCTTCGTATATGCGGAATATCCTGTATATCAGAAGGATGGATGGAAGGTGGACGCAGGGGTGGGTGGAGCCTTCGCCCTGAACAGAGCTGGCGAGGATGCCAATTTCTTCGGTACTACGGCTGGCATCGTGCATGTATCGCTGCAAGCGGCTCACGACCTGAAGCTCGGCAACTACACCATTCCTGTTTATGCCAAGGGCATGTGGAATCCGCAGAGCAACCAGAGCTATTTCCAGATTGGAGCAGAGATAATCCATTTCTAAATCTACGATATAATATTCATCCACAACCGACCGTCTGGCAGAAGTCAAGGCGAGAGAGGTGATGACACATTCCATAGTGGTGGAGACTGCCAATGTGAACCTGACCATCAAGGTTTTTTACGAACAGCAGGCATGGAATTTCTCGCGCATACCGGTATACGACAAGAGCAAGGAATACATCATCGGTTATGTGCTGAAAGACATGGTGTTGAAGGGGGTGTCGGAAGATAAGTTCGAGACAAGACTCTCCGACCTCATGCGACCGATTCTTTCTATTACCGATTTGGGTTAAAATTGGGCACGCTGCTTGCCCAACTGGGGCAACGTGCTTGCCCATCATGGGCAACGTGCTTGCCCCAGTTGGGCAGATTTGCTGTCAGACGTCTGCCCAATAAGTTAATGTTGCAACACCCATATTCCTGTTTTCAGGATTCCGCCAACACATACAATTCCTGTCGTCTGTATTCCTTTCATCTGATAATTCTTTTTATCTGACAATTCTCTTTTCTTCAGCAAACCATCCAGACAATAGGCTGACAATTGCCTGACAGCCAACTATCTGTTTGTCAGAACATTACGGCAAAAAAACCAGATGGTCTGACAGTTTTTAAGCAATTCTTGGTTTTTACTGAGAATCAGCGATATGGGCAACTTTTGCTCATGTCGACCAACTTTAATTAATTCCGCCAACGGGTTATTACTATATTTTTTCAGACTTCCATGATACTTCTGTGACACTTCTATGACACTTTTCTGTAAAGAAGAAAGAAAAGTATCATTAAAGTATTATTCTGGTTTTCAAGAGATTAGATATGTAAAGAGTCTCGAAAATGATACTATGACACTTTCCTCCGAAAAAAAAGTATACGTGTTACGTATTACAAGATGTAATGACCGATTCGGGATTATTGGAAACAATAATGCAAGGAACCATACTTCGGCTGCAATATGGTTTTCCCCATTCTATTTTAGGGATATCCCCTCAGTGGAGTTGGAGGGAAAACTATACTTTTGCCAGCGGAAAGAAAAAATTATTGTAGAACGTATTAAGAAAGGACAACTATTATGAAGAAGTTTATATTGGCAGCTCTGGCGATAATGACTATTGGCTGCACGGCTCAGGCTCAGGCTTATAAGAACAGCAGATATTACAACCAGCGAACTGGACATCTGGACTACTCCCGCCGACCGGGCACGGGACTATATCAGAGCGGCGAGAACTACTACGGACTGCGCATCGGACCGTCGTTTTCTACCGTGAGCTCCGACGACAAGACTCTTGATGGCGGCAACGCGCAGACGGGCCTCAACGTGGGTGCCGTGGTGGGCATAGCGTTGTCTGACCGTGCTCCGGTGTTTTTCGAGACGGGACTATACTATACCGAGAAGGGCGGCAAGAAGAAACTCGACGACGGCAAGAAGATGACCTACGACCTGAACTATCTGGAGGTGCCGCTGACTGTGAAATATGCCTACCCTATCGACGACCACTTCTCCATCCAGCCTTTTGCCGGCGGATACCTGGCATGTGGTGTGGGCGGAAAGATAAAGAACTATCGCGAGAGAGAAGCAGACCCGTCGTTCTCGAGCGACCGCTTCAAGCGCTTCGACGGCGGACTGCGTTTGGGCTGTGGCGTTGCCTACGACATGTTTTATGCCGACCTGACCTATGACGTGGGTTTGGCGAATATCTGTCACGATGAGTTCGACACGTCGCACAACGGATGTCTGACGCTGAACTTCGGAGTGAACTTCTGAGTTCCAAAATCTCAATATATATTTCCGGGCATGGCTTCTCGAAAGCGAGGGGTCGTGCCTTTTTCGTTTGCCTTTGCCAACGTCTAATAGAGTGATCATCTCTCTAATGACATTGACAAGCAGGGCTATAGTGCCGAGTTCAGCTCCGCGATATTCTGTGATTAAGATGCTCGACAGGGAATAATAGGCGAAGCCGCTGTTGATGGCCATGCAGTCGGCAATGCCACGATGCAGATTATCCAAGAATCCGATTAAGCGAGGGAAATGGGAATGAAAAGCCCCCAAAGGCTACATTCCTGATACGGAACAGCACTTTGGGGGCATGCCTATAGTCTATGGATTGCAAATACGCTACACGGTCTGCTTCTTCACCACCAGCGAGGCTCCGATGCTCACCACCAGCACGCTGACAATGAACACGAGCGACGATATGGCATCAATCTCAAAGAACTCATGGATGAGCATCTTCACACCGATGAACACCAGGAGAACGCAGACACCGAGCTTAAGATAGCGGAATCTGTCGGCTATCGCTGCCAGAAGGAAGAACATGGCTCTCAGACCCAATATGGCAAAAATGTTGGAAAAGAACACCACATAGGGGTCGAGCGACACGGAGAATACCGCCGGTATGCTGTCGAAGGCAAAGATAAGGTCGCTGAACTCTATCACGAGCACCGTGACAAAGAGCGGAGTGAACAGCAGGCGTCCGGCACGGCGGATGAAGAACTTATCGCCCTCGAACTGAGGGTGAATACGTCCCGTCTTTGACAGCAGTCTGACGAGCGGATGCTTCTCCACATCCATCTCCTCCTTCTTGTTGCGGTTTAGATACATCTTCACGCCGCTATATACGAGCACCGCACCGAAGACGAGCAATACCCAGTCGAAACGGCTTATTATGGCAGCGCCAAGGAATATGAACACGAAACGCAAGACGATGGCACCGAGTATTCCCCAGTTCAACACATGCTGATATTCATTCTTCCCCACTCCGAAGGATGTGAAAATCATCATCATCACGAAGAGGTTGTCTACAGAGAGCGTCTTCTCTATCAGATAACCTGAGATATATGACACCGTCATGTAATGGCGGTATTGCTGCAGACTCGACTCGAAATCGTCGGGATTGAGTTTCAGATGCGAGGCATAGCGCGAAGCCACTGCCTGGAGATCGCTGAAATTCTCTATCCCATGTACCATATCACCATGAAACCACAAGAAGACGGAAAACAGTAGCGCCAAGGCTATCCATACGGCAGTCCAGGTGCCAGCCTCACGGATGGACACCTCGTGAGCCTTCTTGTCGATTACAAACATGTCAAGCAAAAGGATTGCGGCGATGAAAACCACAAAACCTCCTAAAAACAACATTTCTGATAATTCCATATTTAAATATTTATAGTTGACGAGTAACGAGTAACAAGTTGACGAGTTGACAAAGGCGGGAGGAATATCCTCAAGCCTGTCTTCTCAAGCGGATGCAAAAATAATTATCATTTATTACAAAGTTGTTACAAAAACACTGATATTTAGACTTTTTAAGCTTGTCTGAAGAGTTTTAAGCCCTAAACACCCCATTGGAGATGCCGGAATTAGGATTTTTACACTAACTTTGCAGTCAGAATTAGCTTCACAATAAATGTATTACGTAAAAAAGAAGATGGAAATAGCAGGCTGCCACAAACTCAGTCTGCCCTACGAGAGCAAATGCACCAACCTGCATGGTCACAACTGGATCGTTACCGTATACTGCAAGGCCAGAGAACTGAACGAGGTGGGGATGGTGATTGATTTCAAACATGTCAAGAACAAGATACACGACTATCTTGACCACGGCAACTTCAACGAGCTGCTGCCTTTCAACCCTACGGCGGAGAACATAGCCAAATGGGTGTGCGACCAGATTCCGGAATGCTACAAGGTGGACGTGGAGGAGAGTTCCAACAATATAGTGACATACGTTAAGGACGAGGAGGAATGATGCGGATAAACGAGATATTCTATAGTCTGCAGGGAGAAGGACGCCACACGGGAACGCCAGCCGTTTTCGTGCGCTTTGCCGGCTGCAACCTCAAGTGTTCGTTCTGCGACACCGACCACTCCAGATCCGTGGAGATGACAGAGGAGGAGATTGTTGAAGAAGTGAGGCAATTTCCGGCACGCTTCGTTGTCATCACCGGCGGAGAACCTTCGATGCAGGTCACGGCATCGCTTATAGAGAAGCTCCATGCGGAGGGATGCTATGTGGCAATGGAGACCAACGGCACATACGAACTGCCAGAAGACTGCCGTATAGACTGGATAACATGTTCGCCGAAAGGGAAACCGCTGAAGCTGCACAGGATAGACGAGCTGAAGGTGGTGTATGAGGGCAACGACGAAGGAGTGGACAAATATGCCAATGTAGAAGCAAAGGAATACCGCCTGCAACCATGCGACGTGAAAGACGAGACGCAGAACAAGGCAAACCTGCAGGGAGCGATAGGATATTGTCTGAAGCACCCCAAATGGAAACTGTCGTTGCAGACACACAAGATAATCAACGTGAGATAAGTTTCAATACGCATCAACAAATATATTTCTGTTTGTTTTTTGGAGTAAATAAAAAAAATGTATCTTTGCATTATCTTATAGACAAGTTTGTAATTAACTTATTTTGAACAACAGACAGAAGAACATGACACTATATCCGCTATTATTCGAACCCAACCTGCACACCGTGGTATGGGGAGGCGACAGGCTCTGCCCCTATAAGGGACTCAAGCCGCAAGATACCCCCATCGGCGAAAGCTGGGAGGTGAGCGCCGTACCGTCGAGCACAAGCATCGTGAGCAACGGCGAATGGGCAGGCAAAGAACTGACAACCGTTATCGACGCACATCCGAAGGAAATCCTGGGCGAATCGGTGAACAAGCTGTATGATGGCAAGATGCCACTGCTCGTGAAACTCATCGATGCCAAAGGAGACCTCAGCATTCAGGTGCATCCCAACGACGAGATGGCAAAGAGAGTACACGGCAAATCGGGAAAGACAGAGATGTGGTATGTCATCGACGCCAATCCCGGCAGTTATCTGTATGCCGGCTTCAAATCGAAAATCTCTGAATACGAATACAAGAAGCGTATCGCCGACGGCACCATAACCGACGTGCTTGCCCGCCATGAGGTGAAGGCCGGCGATGTGTTCTATCTGCCGGCAGGCAGAGTACACGCCATCTGCAGCGGCATCCTGCTTGCCGAAGTGCAGCAGTCGTCAGACGTCACCTACCGCATCTTCGACTACAACAGACCCGGCCTGGACGGAAAACCGCGTGAGCTGCACACCGAACTGGCTGCCGAAGCTCTCGACTTCAATGTGGAGGACGAATATCGCACTATATATAAAGAGGATGACAACCGTGCCAACCTCATCATGGATTCACAGTTCTTCAGCGTAAGAGTGGCTGAACTGACGGAGCCGTTCCACCGCAACCTGCTGAAATACGACAGTTTCATCATAACGATGTGTATCAAGGGCGACTTCAAGATAAGGATAAGAGAGACAGGCGAAGAGACGACGGTGAGAGAGGGATACAGCTGTCTTATCCCTGCCGCCATCGCCGACTACGACGTGGTGCCGCTGAACGGGACAACAAGGATTCTCGACGCATTCATCGACAACAAGAAACGCGATCTGGGACACCGCATAACGCGTTTTCTCCACCTGTCGAGCAAATAAACCGACCACAACCCTAATGACAGATTGGACTTGAAACAATATCTTATGGTCATGATGACCGTTTGACCAAAACCGGTCATTAGGGCATGAAGGAGCCGGCATACCGCATGCGATATGCCGCAAGTGCAGTTCATGGAGTGAATTAATGCTAATTGTTATTAATACACTTCATGAATTCTTTTTTATATATAATATAAAATGTATCTTTGCATACATCTTTACCAAAGAAACAGACATACAAAACATTTCAAAAATACAATTATGGTTAGCAACAACATTCCTCAGGTCAAGCTGGGCATCATCGCCGTCAGCCGTGACTGTTTCCCTATCGCGCTGTCAACACAGCGTCGCGAGAACATTGTAAAAGAATACACAGGTGAGATTTTCAACTGCCAGACCACCGTAGAGAATGAGCAGGACATGCTCAAGGCCGTTGCCGAAGTGAAGGCAGAAGGCTGCAACGCCCTCGTGGTGTTCCTCGGCAACTTCGGTCCGGAAACACCGGAGACACTTATTGCAAAGGAGTTTGACGGTCCGGTGATGTTTGTGGCAGCTGCCGAAGGCGACGGCGACATGATAAACGGCCGTGGAGACGCATACTGCGGTATGCTCAACTGCTCATACAATCTGGGCATGCGCCATCTGAAGGGATATATCCCTGAGTATCCGGTTGGAACGGCAGAAGAAGTGGCAAAGATGATCAAAGACTTCGTGCCGGTGGCACGCACCATCATAGGTCTGAAGGGTCTGAAAATCATCACCTTCGGTCCTCGTCCACAGGATTTCTTCGCTTGCAACGCTCCTATCAAGGGACTCTATGAACTGGGCGTGGAGATAGAGGAGAATTCAGAGCTCGACCTGCTCGTGGCTTACAAGGAGCACGAGAACGACCCTCGCATCGACGCCGTATGCAAGGAAATGGCAGAAGAGATGGGCGAAGGCAAATATTACCCGGACCTGAGCCGCCGCATGGCACAGTTTGAGCTTACTCTCCTTGACTGGGCAGAGCAACACAAGGGTTCCCGCCAGTATGTGGCATTCGCCGACAAATGCTGGCCTGCATTCCCAAGCCAGTTCGGATTTGAGCCTTGCTACGTGAACAGCCGTCTGGCAAGCCGTGGCATCCCTGTGGCCTGCGAGGTGGACATCTACGGTGCTCTCTCAGAGTTCATCGGCATCTGTGCTTCTGACGACACGGTGACTCTGCTCGACATCAACAACTCCGTGCCTAAATATATCTACGACGAGGACATCACCGGCAAATACGACTACCAGCTCACAGACACCTTCATGGGCTTCCACTGCGGCAACACTCCTCAGTGCAAGATGTGTTCTGCCCGTGCCATCAAATATCAGCTCATCCAGAACCGTCTGCTCGAGAACGGCGGCACTCCCGACTTCACCCGTGGCACTCTGGAGGGCGACATCGCTGCCAGCCCAATCACTTTCTATCGTCTGCAGTGTGACTCTGAGGGCAATCTGCGCTCTTATATCGCTGAGGGCGAGGTGCTCGACGTGCCTACACGCTCGTTCGGCGGCATAGGAATATTCGCCATCCGCGAGATGGGTCGTTTCTATCGCCACGTGCTCATCCAGAAAGGATATCCTCATCATGGTGCCGTTGCCTTCTCACATGTCGGCAAGACGCTCTTCGAGGTATTCAAATATCTCGGCATCAAGGATATCGCTTACAACCAGCCTAAGTCTCTCCCCTACCCAACGGAGAATCCATGGGCATAAGCCCAAACGGCCATCAGGGCTTAAGAACAAGGCCCTGACTGCAAGACTACGTTATCCAGACTGCAAGACTACGTTATCGTGACTTGCAGTAAAACTGATACAGACTGCCTGTTATAACATTCTGATTTGCGAGATGACAGTTCATACTGCAAGTCAGCTGAAAGACACAGACAGAAAAGATAAACCCAAGATACGGAAAATCCCGTTTCCTGCAAAACTCAAGCTTAGCTTCGTTTGCCGGAAACGGGATTTTTAGTTTATCCCCATCGGTCATTAGGGATTGCCGGGATATTAAACCCAAAACGGTCATTAGGCCGTTTATAGTATTTTATATTTACTGCTTGCAGTCTTTTGTTTTTTATAAGGCGTCTTTTGCTTGTTTTTAATTCGTAATAGCTCGCTATTACTCATTAAAAGCCAAACAAAATCCACTCTTCTAAAAGAACAAAATCCAGGCAAGCCCTAATGACCGATTTGGGTTAAAAAGCGGACAATGGAATCCGCTGAAACCATTGTCCGCCCTGACGATAACTAAATAAACATTTATTGATTTTTACAAATCAGAACATGAGAATTTTCATTTGATACATCATGTCAGTTCGCTTTCACGAACATGAACTGATGTGTGATGTCGTTGAAGTAGATGTCGTATGTTCCGGCAGGAATAACGATATTGTCACCATTGGCCTCTGCTGTATATATCATACCGGCGAGAGAAGTAGTCTTTCCACCCCAGCTGATAGTCCATTCGTGGTTAGAACGGAACTTCAACTCTGTCTCTGAAGAGAAGGTGTGGTTGATATACCAGTTGTGTGGTGCAGTCTGCTCCATGTCTACATCACCCTTCCATTCGTTGAAGCCTCCGATAAGGCTGACGGTATTGAATGCTTCAGGTGACTGGTTGTCGAGCTTTGTCCATGAATAGGTCTTTGCCGCCATATCGATTGTCAGCGTGTAGTAAGCACCCTTTTCAGGACAAACGAAAGCATTGGCGCCACTGTTAATGAGAGCACCCTCCATGCTTTTATCTCCGTCGGAAACGCTACCCCATGCAACATCCCAGTTGCCGATGCCGGCACGGTTCCATATCTTCAGGTTGGCGTCGCCGGTCCACTGCGTTGTGATAGAAGCCTTAGAACCGCTCTCGTTGTAGAAAGCAACCTTAGAAGCAGACTCTGCGTTCCATCCATACACACCGCCTACCATATAATAAGAGTCTGCTCTTACCACACTGTAGCTGTAGTCAATCATGTTCAGCGTAATGACGTATGTGCCAGCCTCGGCAATCTTGCCGGCCTGTGGGTTATCAGTAACGAGAGTACCCTCGGCATCGGTAGAACCGTCCTTGACTGTACCGACCACACCCTGCTGCCAGATGTTGTTGGCATCAAGATTCTCCTGTGGGATAATCTTCCAGTACGTGTCGTTCTTTGTCGTTGTCACGGTGAATGTGAAGAAAGGATCCTCATAAACGTCCTTGTCAGAACGAGAGAACTTATACCCGGCAAGTTTGTTCACATCCGTAGTCCAGTCGTTGAAGTCGCCGATAAGATAATAAGCCTTAGAGATGAACGGAGCCTTTGGAGCCACGTTGATATTGATTTCTCCTGCATCCACGAGCAGAGCCTGTCCGTTTGCCATCACGTCAGAATATACGTGAACCTTGAAAGGACGAAATGCCGGACGCTTTCCGTAAGCCTTCACCACAGCGGTCTGCAATGCCGTGCTGTCCACTGTACCATCGTTGTTTGCCTCCAGAATCTGTGGCAGGTCGTATGTTGCAGCCTCATCAGTAGGAGTGATTATCATGCGGGTCTTGTTGAGCTCTGTTCCCTCTGGCAGAGCAGCCTCAGAGAGGTTGAAAACCTTCACGTTCTCACCAGGGTTGGCAAGGTTGACGTCGCCGGCAGCTGTCGCTGTGAAACCAGGAATGGTGATGGCGTTCTCCTGTCCAAATCCCTGAGGATTGGTCCAGTCGTCATAGTCGCCGTTGCAGCTTGCGAAGGAGAGTCCCACCAAAGCTGCCAAGCTATATAATAATGTCTTTTTCATTGTTGTTTGTTTTTTGTCGTTTGAAGGAGAGAGACAGGACTCAAGCGAAAGAGTCCCATCCACTCTCTTTCTGATTATAAGTTTATCAAACATGTCGGATATATAAGATTTTCAAGTCTTATAAAGATCCGGCAATTCCACCTTATTTCATCTCACCGGTGTTCTTGTCGAAGTTGACATAGAGTTTCTGACCAGCAGAGCATTTCACTGAATAATCATCGCCTACGTTTGTAGCCCAGTTGTCAACGATGTTGTCCTTGCGGAAGAACAGGCTGCCGTTGTAGAGAGTGAACTCTGTGCGCCACCACTCCAGTCCAGGGATGCGGATGTAAGCACGAAGCTCTCCGCTGGCTGTACAAGCAGGAGATACCCATTCGCCTGAATTGTCGGCAGGAGCCTGCATAGCGAGAGCATCGTTTGCCTCGTCCCAATTTCCGAAGGCTGCACCAATTACGTAAGCCTTGCCAGGATAGATGTGCAGAGTGTAGTTGATGCTCTTCTTGTCAGAAGACATAACACCATCGAAGTGCAGAACATACCATCCGCCCTTTGCAAGCACGATATTGTCGTCGTCGTTGCCTGAAACGCCTGCTTCAGCCTGGTCGTCGATGGTGATCTTTCCGAATCCGCGCCAGTCTTCCACGAAAGTGCCCCACTTGAATGAACCACCATCCGGTACGTAGACCATAGTGTAATACTGTCCTTCCATACCATATACCGGAGCCACCTGTTTCCAGCTTTTCCAAGCGTCCTGGATAGAAGAGCCAACGACATAGAGACAAGCAGGATATTCAACGTCAGGTGCCTGATATTCGGCACGTACAGAAGAGAGAGTGATGACATTAGAATATGTCTCACCGAGATTCTCTATCATCGATCCGTCGATGATGGCACGCAGTCTGATATAAACAGGCATTGAAGAAGGAACGTCGGCATCAGGGTTAGCCTCCTGATAGAGGTCTACCAATGCGTTGTTCATCTCCACGGCGTTGGCTGCCATCTTTGCAGTTGTGAAAGAAGTGGACAGCTCCTTGAACTTGGCATCCTTGTTTCCTTCAGCGAATGTAGGGTCGATGGATACCTGTACGAAATAGCGCACTACGTATGGCACTCCGTCGCCATAGTTAGGCTGGGTGCATGTCAGCTCCACTCCGTCAGAATTGGCGAGGTCGTATGTGTTGCCAGCGTAAGCCGGTGTGTTGAGAACGAAGCCCTCTGCCACATGGCTCAAATCGAGCGTAGGGTTGCAGTCGTCGTCTTTGTCGCAGGATGCGAACAAGAACGGCAGGACGAGCAACGGAAGCATCATTATTTTATTTATATATTTCATGATACGTTTTCTTTTATGATTATAAAACATGTTTTCTATTCTCTCTCCCCCTGATTAATAACCAGGGTTCTGATGCAAGTTGGCGTTACCGGCTATCTCGTTGGCTGGTACTGGATAAACGTTGTAATGTGAATCAACACCTACTCCATTTTCCTGACCGCCCTTGAAGTTCCATACATACTGGCTGCTGGTGAAGAGGCCGAAACGAACGAGGTCGCTGCGGCGGCGTCCTTCGAGATAGAACTCACGACACCACTCGTCTAGGATGTAGTTGAGGTCGACAGACTGTGCGATGTTTATTCTGTGGGCACGATCCTGCAGCTTCTGGATATCCTTCAGCGCACCTTGCTTGTCGCCGAGACGATAGAGAGCCTCAGCACGTGTGAGGTAGATTTCGCCAAGACGGAAGAGAGGAATGTCTGTATCACAGAAGTTGTCTCCATGAGCGGCAGCACCGTCGGTACGCACGTTAGACCATTTCACGATAGAGAGTCCGTCGAAGAAGTTCTTGATTGTCTTGTCTGGCGACAGGCGGCGCACACCACCTGCGAATCCTCCGTAGAGAAGTGCACGGTCGTCACCAGCCTTGCGGAGCATCTCCTTAGTGCTTGCGCCGAGTGCCTCGTCCATCTTCAGGATGTCTGCCTCTGTGAGTTTGGATGCGTCGAGGTTGTTGTCCTTCAGATATTTGTCGTATGACTTACTGCAGGCGTCGTTGTCGGCATTCACCACGTCGAGGCTTGGAATGAACTTGCCAACCATGTCTTTGCGTGCAAAGATACACTGCCATGGGTTTGACTGATAATAATAAGGCATTCCGCTGCAGCGTGTTCCGTTGATAAGCATTGTGGAACCACCATGACTACGTGCCTTTGCTCCATCCTGGCGGATAGGGAGGATAATCTCCTTCATAGCCTCCGGATTCTCGTCGTTGTCAGCCATGAAGAGCTGCTGATAACCGGTGTATCCGTTCTTTGGCTCCTTGGCGAGTTCGTAGACGTTTGCCGAGATGATCTTGTCGCAATAGTCCTTTGCCTTCTGGTAGTCGTTCACCTGTCCGTCGGTGTATACCATGGCGTTGAGTGCGAGACGAGCATGCAGAGCGTAGGCAGCACCGCGGTCGGCACGGCCGAAGTCTTTGCTGTTGCAGTATGCTCCCACCTCTTTCATCATAGGCTCTATGGCTGTCAGCTCCTGGTCAATCCAGTTGTAGAGGTCGATGCCTACCTTCTCGTCAGGCAGTTCTCCGTTGAACTCGAGTTTGAACGGTGCTCTACGGAAGAGGTCGAGGAACTCGAAGTAGTTGAGAGCACGCAGGAAACGAATCTCTGCAATCTCGTCGTCAGGAAGTTTGCCTGTCTGCTCAGAGATAAACTGGTTGTGAAGCGTGACATCATAGGCAAGGCGCTGGTAGCACCAGTTCACACGTGGAGAAGCTGATGTCCATGCCATGTTTGTAATCGGTGCCATGTCTTCATTGTCCTGCCATGCCCATAGGATCTCGTCGGTGTTGAGTTCGTTGAGGTTGAACACCGTGCGGTAGAAACCGCTCTCACCCTCATCACCACTCATGTCACCGTTACCGTCAGGACCCTTCTGACCGGTGAGTCCCAATGAGGCATATTGCTTGGCAAGGAGCTGCTTCACATCATACGATGATGAAGTCTGTGGGTCTATTGGTGATATATTCAAGTCGTCGGCACATGACATTGTCCCTAATGTCAGGAAAGCCAAAGCCGCACTCTTTAAAATTATATGTTTCATAATTGTAGTTGTTTATTTTGTTAGTTGACGAGGAGACAAGCAGACGAGTTGACAAGGAAATTTACCTTCCTCTGCTATATGATGCTTAGTAATTTCCAGTCCTTCCCTTTTGAGGGAGAATGTTGGTTTTCCAGCATCTTGTCTACTTGTATCTTGTCTACTTGTATCTTGTCTACTTGTCTACTTAAAAATTAAAGTTAACACCGAGCTGGAAGCTGATTGGACGTGGATACGGATCGGTATCTACACCATTTGCAACCTCAGGATCGAGTCCCTTATACTTGGTGATGATAAATGGATTCTGCACAGTGAAGTATACACGGCCAGAGAAATAATCCTCTCCCGCATACTTGAGGAGTGCAGGGAATGAGTATCCAAGTGTGATGTTAGAACACTTCAGGAAGGAAGCATTGCGGATGAAGTAGTCGCTGATGCTGTTCATGGCAACTGTCTGTCCTGTGAATCCGAGTGATACGGCATCGCTGAGCACATTCTGGAAGGCTCCAGCCTGTCTCTTCAGACCCTGTTCACAAACTATGGCACAGTTGGCAAGATTGTGATAATATACATAGTTGCCGAGAGATGCTCTGAGCGAGAAGCTGAGGTCCCATCTCTTGTAAAGGAACTTGGATGTGAGACCCATTATCACGTCAGCTGCCGGACTCTTATAGTAGTAGCGGTCGCCATCGTCGATAGAACCGTTACCGTCGCGGTCTACGTAAACGCCCTCGATAGGTTTGCCGTTCTCGTCGTAAACCTGCTGATAAACGAAGAATGAGTTGATAGGATAACCCACCTTGTTGCGCTGCAACCTGTTGTTGTTACCACGGGCAGCCTTTGTGCTGTTGACCCAAACCCAGTCACTGTCTCCTGCTCTGAGGGATGTTATCTTGTTCTTGTTCCAACCCACATTGTAGGTAAGATCCCATGTGAAGTCTTTTGTTACCACTGGTTTCACATCGAATGAGAGTTCAAGTCCGTAGTTGCGCAGCGAACCTACATTCTGCAAAAGTTCGTCACCGAGTGTCACTCCGGCATTTGTTGAAACATTAGCCAGAAGGTCTTTGGTGTTACGGATATATCCGTCGAGAGTGAATGTGAATCGGTTGTTGAGAGCCGCGAAGTCCAAACCTACGTTCCATGTCTCTGTCTTCTCCCAAGTAAGGTCTGAGTTATACTTGTTAGGACGCATGGTGTAATAGTAGTCGTTTCCGAAAGGATACTGTGCGAACTGGTCGCTCGTCACGTATACAGGAGCGTATACGAAGTCGTCGATACCGTTCTGCTGACCTGTCTTACCCCAGTCGAAACGTAGCTTCAAGTCGTTGAGCCATGTGGCATTCTTCATGAACGGCTCACTGCTGATCTTCCATGCTACGGCAGCTGATGGGAAGTATCCCCATTTCTTGCCCTTTGCGAAGCGTGAAGAACCATCGGCACGGAACGTTGCGGTAATGAGGTAGCGGTCGAGGAAGTTGTAGTTCAGACGTCCGAAGTAAGACACGAGCGAGTTGTGTGTTGCCCACTCCTTTTCACTTCTGAATGACTCGTCGAAAGCCTCACCTGTCAATGGGTTGGTTCCCTTACCGTATTCGTTGAATCCTGAACGATGGTAGTGTGCCTGCTCTGCACCAGCCATGATGTCAACTCCATGGTTTCCGAATTCATGCATATACTGTGCGTATGCACTGCCTACTACATTATATTTATAGTATGCCATGAGTCCCTTGTAGCCATAGTAGTTGTTGCTGTATGAAGTGCGGCGTATGTCATTGGTCTGTTCTGTCTCTGTATACTGTGCACCGATACTTGCATGCAGACGGAGGTCTTCGAATCCGTGAATCTTGTAGTCCACCTCTGCATTGCCGCTGAAGTCGTTGGCATTTGCCAGACAATACTTGTTGTTAAGCATAGCCAATGGGTTCTGCGGAGTCTGAGAGTATGATGTCTTTGTCCAGTTAGGGTCGTTATACGAAGCGTTTACCAAAGTCTGGTAGTATCCTCCCACAACGCTGTATTCTGGGTCTGACATGCGCACCGGACGTGTCGGGTCCATAGCGATGGCTGCTCCTACGGCACCGGTGTCGGCATAGCGGTCTTTCTCATACATATACTTGGCTGTGATGTTGAAGTTCAAGTGGTTGTTGAGGAAGGTAGGTGCGATGTTAACGCTTGAATTGAAACGGCGCATCCAGCTTGTCTTCAGGATACCGTTGCCGATGTTGTATCCGGCGCTCACACGATATGGCATGTTCTTCAGACCGCCCTGCATGCTGATGCTGTGGTTTGTAGAAAGCGTGGTGCGCAGTATCTCGTCCTGCCAGTCGGTGTTGGCGGTGCCGAGGAGGTCACGGCTCATACCCAATGATTCGATGAGGTTTCTATACTCGTCTCCGCTGAGCACATCATATTTCTTGAGAGCCGTCGAAATGGTGAAGTCACCGTTGTAAGTGAATGTCGGCTTCTGTCCGCTGCGGCCCTTCTTTGTGGTGATGATTACGACACCGTTGCTGGCGCGCGAACCGTAGATTGCCGTTGCCGAAGCACTCTTGAGCACCGTGAAGTTCTCGATATCGTTAGGGTTGATATTGGCAAGGATGTTACTCATACCAGTCGCCGTGTTGTTGTCGATAACGAGTCCGTCGATAACATACAGAGGATCGTTGCTGGCTGAGAGAGAGGCACCACCACGGATACGGATCTGTGCTCCTGCACCTGGCATACCGCCTGTGGTCTGCACATCAACACCGGCCACCTTACCTACGAGCATGTCCGAGGCGTTGTTTGTGATACCCTTCGACAGCTCGTCTGGCTTCAAGGCTGAGATAGAACCGGTGAGGTCGGTCTTCTTCGCACGACCGTAACCGATCACCACCACGTCGTCGAGCTTCGTGGCGGCATCTTCCTTCAGGATGACGTTGATGTTCTGTCCTGCTGCCACGGATACCGTCTCGTATCCGATGTAGGAGATTTTCAATGTAGACTTGGCGTCTGCGTTGATAGAGAAATTACCGTCAATGTCGGTAATGGTACCGCCATCGGTACCGTCAACTCGGATGGTCGCTCCGATGATTGGCTCGCCGGTGGCATCCTTCACATGTCCCTTCACGACAACCTGTTGTCCGAAGGCACTTGCCGTCAAGAACAAGCCTCCCGTCAGGGCTGCAGCTCTCATGGCATTACTGAATCTTACCTGCTTCATTGTTAATAGTTTTTTTATGTTACTAATTATATATCCAATATCCATAAAGCCCTAACGTTCTATCGGGCTTTGATGTTCATTTGTAGATTGCAAGGCATAATTTTCTCTCATGTTTGATAGTTGCTTGCAAATATAGGAGGTATTACAATACGTTAAAACTATTTTAACAAGGAAAAGGCATTTTTGTTAGTGCAAACGTTTGCACAATGGTATTGCATACAATTATTAAAACAGGTATCTGTAATGCTGCAAACAACTCTATCTAATTTATAAATATAAATATAAGCCTATAAAAATGAGGATAACTTATATTGTCATATAAATTAAAACGATTATTTAAAATGGCATTTGTGCGTAAACACTTGCATCTTCCTTCACCATAAAAGAATTACGAAATTTATGAAAATCTTCAATATGGTTTATCAGATTATCATAATCTTCAAGATTCTCAATTTCCTCACGTCTTGCCTTACTCAACTTACAAAATTCTTCCTCTTGTTCAAGTCCAGCAAATCGTCGCCCACATAGGTTAGCAGCTATACCTGTCGTGGAATTGCCACTGAATGGGTCAAGAATCCAATCGCCCTGATTGGTTGAGGCAAGAATCATACGTACGAGAAGACGCAATGGCTTTTGGGTCGGATGCTTGCCACAAGTTTTTTCACATCTACCGATTGCCGGCATTCGCCACACGTCTGTCATCTGCTTACCGTCATTCGGTTCTTTAATCAAGTCATAATTGAACTTATGCGGAACTTTCTGCATTTTTCTTGCCCATATAACAAACTCTGTAGAATAGGTGAAGAAACGGCAAGAGATATTAGCAGGAGGATTTGTCTTCTGCCAAGTGATTACATTCAATATCTTATAGCCAAGTTCCGTCAAGCACTTTCCATTTCTTTTGAAAGTATGGCAAACTTGCACTATATCACCATTTTCCTACACACAATCCACTTTTTGCAATCGTTTGCAAAAATGCATGAAAGAAAGAGCGCCGAGTGAGATGCGACATTGGAAAGTTTGACGTATATTTGCAGCAAAGATTATCTTTACAATATCTATGAACGACTGTCAAGCTACAACAATGAAAGATATCGCCGAGAAATTCGGCGTGTCGGTGTCTACCGTTTCCCGCGCCCTCAACGGAAGTACGAGGGTGAGGAAGGATAAGCGTGACGCCATCTGTGAATATGCCAAGCAGCACGACTTCTATCCAAACAACATCGCGAAATCACTGAGAAACTCAAAGCGCGAACCAATAAAGCTGATTGGCGTCATAGTGCCGGAATTCACCCACTATTATTTCTCGTCCGTGCTCACTGGTATAGAGGAGGCTGCGGCAGCACGCGGCTACCGGATAATAATAACGATGAGCAAAGAGAGCTACGAACGGGAAGTGCAGATATGCCAGATGTTCGAAGCTCATCAGGTGTGTGGCGTCATAGTGTCGCAGGCAAAGGAAACGATGCAGTACGACCACTTCAAGTCGCTTCAGAACAAGGGGATAGCGCTCGTTTTCTTCGACCGCATCTGCACGGGTATCAATGCAAGCCTCGTTGTGGTGGACGACTACATGGGGGCTTTCAAGGCCGTGACGCATCTCATTGAGACTGGATGCAAGCGTATAGCCTTCTACGGTATGAAGGGCCGGGCAGAGATAGGCAAGAACAGATACAACGGATACCGTGACGCCCTGCTGAAAGCCGGTATCACACCAGACGACAATCTCATCATTGCCTGCGACAACAGGGAGGACGCCGAGAAGCTGACACCGGAGATGCTGGAGCGCAATGACAGGCCCGACGGATTTTTCTGCGTGAACGACGACACGGCAATCGGAGTGATGTATACGGCGAAGAGGATGGGATTCAATATTCCCGACGACATATCGGTGTGCGGATTCACCAACGGCAACCGTGCCGTGGCGTGCGACCCGATGCTCACCACCGTGGAACAGCGCGGAGTGGAGGTGGGAAAAGAGGCTGCCACGATTCTCATGGACCAAGTGGAGCGGCTGACAGACCCTGACAAGATAGAGAAGCGGGTGGTGAGGACACGACTCGTGGTGAGGGGAAGCAGCAGATAAAAGAAACAGGAAACTGATAAGGAAACAAATAACATAATCATAATGAAACAGAAACAGGATTTAAGTTTTTGGAAGCTATGGAACTTAAGCTTCGGATTTTTCGGCGTGCAGATAGCCTACGCCCTGCAAAGTGCCAACATATCAAGAATTTTCGCCACACTCGGCGCTGATCCACACTCTCTGAGCTATTTCTGGATTCTACCGCCTCTGATGGGTATATTGGTGCAGCCGATAGTGGGAACTCTGAGCGACCGCACATGGTGCAGGTTCGGCAGACGAATTCCTTATCTCTTCATCGGATCGGCAGTTGCCGTTGCCGTGATGTGTCTGCTGCCAAACGCCGGTTCTTTCGGTATGGCGGTGAGCACGGCGATGGTGTTCGGACTGATATCGCTGATGTTCCTCGACACGAGCATCAACATGGCGATGCAACCGTTCAAGATGCTCGTGGGCGACATGGTGAACGAGAAGCAGAAGTCGCTCGCCTACTCTATCCAGAGCTTTCTCTGCAACAGCGGTTCACTGATCGGCTACGTGTTCCCGTTCTTCTTCACCGCAATCGGTATTGCCAACGAGGCACCGAAGGGCGTAGTGCCCGACTCCGTGATTTATTCTTTCTATATCGGTGCGGCTATCCTCATACTCTGCGTGCTCTACACCACACTAACCGTAAAGGAGTGGAACCCGAAGGAATATGCTGAATACAACGAGCGCAAGCCTGAGGCGGAGGAGCAGAAAGCCGGTTGGCTGACACTGCTGAAGAACGCTCCGTCGATGTTCTGGAAGGTAGGACTGGTACAGTTCTTCTGCTGGGCGGCATTCATGTATATGTGGACATATACCAACGGCACCATCGCCGACACCGTATGGCACACCACCGACGTTTCGTCGAAGGCTTATCAGGAGGCCGGCAACTGGGTTGGAGTGCTCTTCTTCTGGCAGGCGCTGGGCAGCGTGGCATGGGCTATGGTATTGCCAAGGATAAAGAACGATAAATTCGCCTATGCCGTGAGTCTGCTCATCGGTGCAGCCGGATTTGCCATGCTGCCGTTCATCGACGACCAGAATATCCTCGTTATCCCATTCCTGCTCATCGGATGTGCATGGGCTGCAATGCTCGCCATGCCGTTTGCCTTCGTGACAAACGCCTTGGAGGGATATGGCCACAAGGGAGCTTACCTCGGACTGTTCAACGGCACCATCTGTCTGCCACAGATAGTAGCGGCTGCCGTGGGCGGAACGCTGCTGTCGCTCGTTGGCTCGCATCAATACAACATGATGATCGTGGCTGCCGTACTGCTGGCGCTCGGAGCATTGAGCGTGGGCATCATCAACAAGAAAGAACAGCCTATACAATAAAAAAGAACAACCTATACAATAAAAACATAACAGAAATAACTTTAAAATATCCTGCACAATGAAGATATTTTTCAATATACAATACGCCACGACGTTCGGTGAGATTCTCAGACTCAACGTCGTAGGCAAAGGGAAAGACATCGAGAAGGTGTATTCAATGAATACCTATGACGGAAAGTCATGGCACTGTGAGATTACTGCCGAAAACGGAATGTCACAGATGGAATATTACTACAGTGTGGAGAACGGCGACAGCGAAGTGCGCCACGAATGGACCACAGTGTCTCACAGATTGGAGCTGAACGCCAAGAGGTCCATGACATACTTCGTGAACGACAGATGGAATGACATCCCTTACGACTCCTATCTCTACAGTTCGGCATTCACCGACTGCGTGAACCGCCGCCACAGGGAACCGGCGAAAGGCTCTGACTACAACCAGACTCTGAGACTCATTGTGCGCGCTCCACAACTGAGGAGCGGCAGCCGTCTGGCTCTCGTCGGCGAAGACAAGGCACTGGGCAGATGGAACCCAGATGATGCCATCTCAATGGTGGAACACAACTACAACGAATGGGTGGCTGACATCAATGTTAAGGAAATGAAGAAGGAGGAAACGGAATTCAAGTTCATCGCCTTCAACGAGAAAGGCGGAGTGGACTGGGAGACTGGCATGAACCGCCATCTGCATGCACCAACGATAAACGACGGTGAGGTTGTAGTGACGGAGTTGGACCAGGCCTTCTTCGAGTTATGCGACGAGAAACTTGCCGGCACTCTCATCCCCGTGTTCTCACTACGGTCGAAGGGTAGCTTCGGAGTAGGCGACTTCGGCGACCTGAAGATGATGATAGACTGGGTGGCCGAGACCAACCAGCGTGTATTGCAGGTGTTGCCGATAAACGACACTACATCAACTCACACCTGGACTGACTCTTACCCCTACTCTGCCATCAGCATCTTCGCCCTGCACCCTCAGTTTGCCGACTTCAGACAGTTGCCTGAGATAAAGGACAAGAAGAAGGCTCGCGAGATGGAGGCTCTGCGCAAGGAACTTAACGAGCTGAAACAGATTGACTATGAGAGGGTTAACAATACCAAGACAGACTATCTGAGAATAATATTCAAGCAGGAAGGCGAGGCTGTGATGAAGGGCGAAGACTTCAAGATGTTCGTAAAAGAAAACGAACACTGGCTAGTGCCCTACGCTCAGTATTGTCATCTGAGAGACTCTTTCGGAAACGTGGACTTCTCTTCATGGAAGGGACACGAACAATGGCATGAGGCTGACCGCAAGAAACTCACCGATCCGAAATCGAAGGAATATGCCGACGTGGCGTTCTACTATTATGTGCAGTTTGTGCTCGACAGACAGATGCGTGCGGCTCATGAGTATGCCATGGCGCGTGGTGTGATTCTCAAGGGCGACATACCTATCGGAGTGGACCGCAACGGATGTGACGTATGGCATGAGCCTCAATACTTCAACCTCAACTCGCAGGCGGGCGCTCCACCTGACGCTTTCTCCATAAACGGACAGAACTGGGGATTCCCTACCTACAACTGGCAGAGGATGATAGATGACGGATGTGAATGGTGGATAAGAAGATTCCAGAACATGGCGAAATACTTTGATGCCTACCGCATTGACCACGTGCTCGGTTTCTTCCGTATATGGGCTATACCTACCACCTGTGTTCACGGACTGCTCGGACAATTCGCCCCGTCGCTCGGAATGACGAGAGAGGAAATTGAAGGCTATGGTCTGCACTTCCAGGAGGAACTGTTCACCACTCCGTTCATTGCCCGTTGGGTCGTAGACCGTGTGTTCGGCATCCATGCCGACGAGGTGGTGGAGAAATACCTCGACCACAAACACGACGACATCTTCGCCCTGAAACCGGAATACGACACGGAGCGCAAGATTGAGGCCGTCTTCAAAGGCAAAGACAGCATGGACGATGTGTGGGTAAGAGACGGTCTGTATGCTTTGGTGAGCGATGTGCTCTTCGTCCGCGACGACAACGACCCTAACAAGTTCCATCCAAGAATCACGGCACAGCTCAACTTCATGTATGAAGCGCTCTACGACAGCGACAAGGAGAAGTTCAACCGTCTATACAACGATTATTACTACCGCCGCAACAACAATTTCTGGTATAACGAGGCAATGAAGAAACTGCCTGTTCTCGTGCAGGCAACCCGAATGCTGGTGTGTGCCGAAGACCTCGGTATGGTGCCAGACTGCGTGGCATGGGTGATGGATCAGCTGCGCATCCTCAGTCTGGAACTGCAGCAGATGCCGAAAGACCCGAAGGTGAAGTTCGGCATTCTCTCGCGCAACCCCTATCGCAGCGTCTGCACACTCTCTACTCACGACATGCCGACACTGCGCCAATGGTGGGACGAGGATTACGAGCGCACACAGGTTTACTATTCTTCTATGCTCTACCGTGGCGGTGCTGCTCCTCATCCTCTGCCGGGATGGCTGGCACGCGACATAATAGCAAACCAGCTGACTTGTCCGTCGATGCTCTGCATCCTGTCGCTGCAAGACTGGTTTGCCTTAGACGAGAAACTGCGTCTGCCCGACGCTGACGCCGAGAGAATAAACATCCCTGCCAACCCCCGCCACTACTGGCGCTACCGCATGCACATCAACATCGAAGACCTGATCGCTGACAAGGAATACAACGATGCGATTAAGGAACTGGTGAAGCTGAGATAAATATCTGAAAGAAAAGGATAACGACAATAACGAAACAATGGAAAAGAAAAAGTCAACATATAGTCCGCTGGATTTCTTTCCGGCGGCATCAAACTACAGCGGTCTGAGAAGCGCGCTGCTGTCCATCGCATTATTGCCGATGATTGGAATGGCACAGACGGTGAGTTCACCGAACGGTAACGTGACGGTGAAATTCTCGCTTACCAACGACGGACAGCCTACTTACGAGATGGAATACAAGGGAAAGACGGTGTGCAAGCCGTCGCATCTCGGACTGGAACTCGCCAAAGACAAACATGCCTCGAAGGGAATGCAGGAGACCGACCTCATGAAGGGTTTCAAGGAGACCGGACACAAGACTTCCACCTTCGACGAGACATGGAAACCGGTGTGGGGAGAAACGGCAACGATACGCAACCACTACAACGAGATGGAGGTGAGCCTCAACCAGCCTTCATCGAAACGCAACATAAAAATACGCTTCCGCGTGTATGACTACGGTATGGGACTCAGATATGAGTTCCCGCAGCAGGAGGAACTGAACTATTTCGTGATAAAGGAGGAGCACACACAGTTTGCTATGGCAGACAACCACACGGCATACTGGATTCCCGGCGACTACGACACACAGGAATATGAATACCAGATCACTCCGCTCACCGGCATCAAGGACATCATACGCCGCGACCGCGAGAAATACAAGAGCAACTCATCGACCACGGTGTTCTCTGATACAGGCGTGCAGACATCGCTGCAGATGAAGACCAAGGACGGATTGTATATCAACATCCACGAGGCGGCTTGCCTCGACTATCCTACTATGCACCTCAACCTCGACGAGAAGACGCTGACATTCGAGTCATGGCTCACTCCTGACGCCGTGGGCATGAAGGGATTCATACAGACGCCTTTCAACACGCCGTGGAGAACGGTGCTCGTGAGCGACGACGCCCGTGACATGCTGTCATGCAAACTAACGCTCAACCTGAACGAACCTTGCAAGATTGAGGACACGTCGTGGATTCATCCTACGAAATACTGCGGTGTGTGGTGGGACATGATAGTCGGCAGAAAGAGCTGGAGCTACACCAACGACTATCCTTCAGTGCGCCTTGGCGAAACCGACTACTCCAAATGCAAGCCGAACGGCACTCACGGAGCTACCACAGCTGAAGTGAAGAGGTATATAGACTTTGCTGCAAAGAACGGACTGCAGGAGGTTCTCGTTGAGGGATGGAACATCGGCTGGGAGGACTGGTTCGGCCATCAGAAGCTCGACGTCTTTGACTTCGTGACGCCATACCCTGACTTCGACATCAAGGAACTCAACGAATATGCCCATTCTAAAGGAGTGAAGCTGATGATGCACCATGAGACTTCGGCTTCTGCTATCAACTATGAACGTCATCTTGAGGATGCCTTCAAGCTGATGAACAAATATGGCTACGACGCCGTGAAGACGGGATATGTGGGCGACATCATTCCAAGAGGCGAATACCACTACAGTCAGATTATGAACAACCACTACCAGCGCGTGGTGGAAGAGGCTGCCAAGCATCATATCATGGTGAACGCACATGAGGCGACACGTCCTACGGGTATATGCCGCACATGGCCTAACCTCGTGGGCAACGAGAGTGCGAGGGGCACTGAATACGAAGCTTTCGGCGGAAGCGTGCCTTACCACACGGTGATGCTGCCATTCACCCGTCTGCAGGGTGGACCGATGGACTATACTCCTGGCATCTTCGAGACGAAGCTCTCTGAATGGAGCCAGAACCAGAGTTTCGTACATTCCACGCTCTGCGGACAGCTGTCGCTGTATCTCGTGATGTACAGTCCGCTGCAGATGGCTGCCGACCTGCCTGAACACTACGAGAAATACGATGATGCCTTCCAGTTCATCCGCGACGTGGCATGCGACTGGGATGACTCTAAATACGTTGAGGCCGAACCGGCAAAATACATCACCGTGGCCCGCAAGGCAAAAGGTACCGACAACTGGTTTGTCGGCGGCAAGACTGGCGAAGAGGCGCGCAACGCCGTGGTGAAGCTCGACTTCCTGGACAAAGGAAAGAAATACGAATGCACCATCTATCAGGATGCTGCCGATGCTGACTATGAGAAGAATCCGAAGGCTTACCGCATCACCAAGCGCACGGTAAAACGTGGCGACGTGTTGAAGATCAGGGAAGCCAGAGGTGGCGGATTCGCCGTGTCTATTATGGCTAAGAAATAACTAAAGAACGAGAAGTATGGTTAATATAAGAACTGCTATGACGGGCTGCATTATGGGAGTCCTCTCTCTGCCGATGTCGGCTCAGGGGATATTCAACGAGATGTCGTTCTCAGCCGACAAGACAGTGTTCAGACTCAACTCGCCCTATGAGACCACTCTGCGCATCTACAAGGATGGAGAAGGCGGAAAACCCATGAAGACTGTGAAGATGAAGAGCAAGGGCGATGGCGTCTGGGAGGCTGTAGTGAAGGGCAACCTGAACGGATTGTTCTATACCTTCGACACCGGCAACGGTGAGTGTCCCGGACTCTTCGCCAAGGCTGTAGGAGTGAACGGAAACCGTGGTGCCGTGGTAAACATGCCGTCTACCGACCCTGAAGGATGGAACGAAGACAGACGACCGGCATTGGCATCGCCGGCAGACCTCGTGATTTATGAACTGCACCACAGGGACTTCTCCATCGACCCGTCGTCGGGACTCGGCAACAAGGGTAAGTTCTTGGCGCTCACCGACCCTAAAGCAATAGAATATCTGAAGAGACTCGGTGTGAACGCCATCCATATCCTGCCTTCGTTCGATTATGCCTCGGTGGACGAGACAAGACTCGACACGCCGCAATACAACTGGGGCTACGACCCGAAGAACTACAACGTGCCTGAGGGCAGCTATTCCACCGACCCGTATTCACCGACGGTGAGAATAAAGGAGTTCAAACAGATGGTGCAGGCATTACACAGGGCTGGCATCAGAGTGATACTCGACGTGGTATACAACCACACGTTCGACATCAAGAACAGCAACTTCCAGCGCGTCAATCCAGACTACTACTATCGCAAGACGGCTGACGGTAAGTATTCCGACGGTTCGGGCTGCGGCAACGAGACGGCATCTGAAAAGGCGCTGATGAGGGAGTATATGCTGGAGAGCGTGAAATATTGGGTGAACGAATACCATATCGACGGTTTCAGATTCGACCTCATGGGTGTACACGACATCGTGACGATGAACGATATCCGTGCAGCCGTAGACCAGATAGACCCAAGCATATATATATATGGTGAGGGATGGAGCGCCGGCAGCTGTGCCTACCCTACCGACAAACTGGCGATGAAGGCGAACACACGTCAGCTGAACGGCATCGGTGCTTTCTGCGACGATATGAGGGACGCACTGCGCGGTCCGTTCAGCGACGACCATAAGGGTGGATTCCTTGCCGGAATGCCTGATATGGAGGAGAGCCTCAAGTTTGGCATCGTGGGAGCAATCAGTCATCCGCAGATTGACATGACGCGTGTGAACTACAGCAAGGAGGCATGGACAAACTCCCCCACTCAGATGGTAAGCTACGTGAGCTGCCACGACGACCTGTGTCTCACCGACCGACTGAGATCGAGCATACCGGGAATAACGGAAGATGAGCTTATCCGTCTGGACCTCTTGGCTCAGACTGCGGTGCTCACCTCTCAGGGTGTGCCGTTCATTCTTTGCGGTGAAGAAATGCTGCGCGACAAGAAAGGGATACACAACAGTTTCAAGTCGCCTGACAGCATCAACCACCTCGACTGGAACAATCTGAAGCGATACCCACAGGTGTTCGACTATTACAGCGGTTTGATAGCTCTACGCAAGAGTCATCCGGCTTTCAGACTTGCCAATGCCGATCTCGTGAGAAAGCATCTGTCGTTTCTCGATGCTCCCAAGGGAGTGGTGGCTTTCAGCCTCAACGATAATGCCGGTGGCGACTCATGGCGCGACATCATAGTGATTCTGAACGCCAACAAGCAGCCGACAGACATCAACGTGCCTGAAGGGGAATACACCGTGGTAGTAGACAACGGAAAGGTGGACGTCAACGGACTTGGCAGCATAACCGGTCAGAAAGCTACCGTAGGTGGACAACAGGCAATGGTAATTTACAGAAAGTAGAATGCCTGTAAATCCGTTTACTCATCGACTCGTTTACTTGTCAACTTGTTTACTTGTCAACTCGTCAACTAAAAAAAAACAAACTAATGAAAAAGATAATAGCAGCCCTATTGCTGGGCACAACATTAACAATGAGTGCGGCTTCAAAAATAGACAGAATTGAACCGACAAACTGGTTCGTGGGAATGAAAAACCCACAGGTGCAACTGATGGTATACGGCAAGGACGTGAGATCTGCCAACGTATCCACCGACTACCCCGGTGTACGCATCGACAGTCTGGTGCGCCTCGACAGCCCTAACTATCTCCTCATATATATGAACGTGAAGGATGCCAAGGCGGGAGTGATGAACCTGAAGTTCCAGACTGCCAAAGGCAAGGCGCAGACCGTGAAATATTCGCTCAACGAGAGGATGCAGAAGGGTGAAGACCACAAGGGCTTCTCTAATGCCGACGTGCTCTATATGCTCATGCCAGACCGTTTCGCAAACAGCGGTAAAGACAACAGCAATATCAAGGGTATGAATCCCTACTCAATCAACCGCAACGAACCGAGCCTCCGTCATGGCGGCGACCTGGAGGGCATTCGCCAGCAACTGGACTATTTCAACCAGCTGGGAGTAACGGCACTGTGGTTCACTCCGGTGCTTGAGAACAACTCTCCCGACCACGGCAAACAGAGCACATACCACGGATATGCCACGACAGACTACTATAAGGTGGACCCACGGTTCGGAACCAACGAAGACTACCGCAGGCTCGTTGCCGACGCTCATAAAAAGGGACTGAAAGTGGTGATGGACATGATTTTCAACCACTGCGGATTCGAGCATCCCTGGGTGATGGACATGCCTTCTGCCGACTGGTTCAACTATCCTGAATGGCTGAGTCCTGAGAATCAGGCAAACAACAAGAAAACGAATACTATAGACGGTGCGGCTCAGGTGAACGACAAATACCTGCAGACCAGCTATAAGCTGACACCTGTGCTCGACCCATACGCCAGCCAGGTGGACATGAAGGAGACCGTTGACGGATGGTTCGTGCCTTCGATGCCCGACCTCAACCAACGCAACAGCCACGTAATAACTTACCTCATCCAGAACAGCGAATGGTGGATAGAGACAGTGGGCATCGACGGTATCAGAATGGACACCTATCCATATGCCGACCGCAAGGCAATGGCAAAATGGATGGAGGTGCTCAACGAGGAATATCCTAACTTCAACACCGTGGGAGAGACATGGGTGACAGAACCGGCATACACAGCGGCATGGCAGAAGGACTCGAAACTAAGCGACATCAACTCTAATCTGAAGACGGTGATGGACTTCAGCTTCTTCGACAGGCTGAATCTTGCCAAAAACGAAGAGACCGACGGATGGTGGAACGGTTTCAACCGCATCTACAACTCGCTCTGCTACGACTATCTCTACAATGACCCGTCACACGTGATGGCATTCATCGAGAACCACGACACCGACAGATTCCTCGGAGAGGGTCAGGACACTCTGAAACTGAAACAGGCTCTCGCCCTGCTGCTCACCATCAACCGCATTCCGCAGCTATACTACGGTACGGAGGTGCTGATGAACGGCTCGAAGAAGGTGACCGACGGCAACGTGCGCCGCGACTTCCCTGGCGGTTTTGCCGGCGACAAGCGCAATGCTTTCACCAAAGAGGGACTCACGAAGGAGGAGAACGCAATGTTCAACTGGACAAGTCGTCTGCTACACTGGCGCAACGGCAACGACGTGATAACAAAAGGCAAACAGACTCAGTTCATCCCTTACGACGGCATCTATGTCATTGCCCGCACATTGGGCAACAAGGTGGTGATGACCGTGTTAAACGGCACAAGCCATGAAAAGAAACTCCATGTGGAGCGTTATGCCGAAGTGATAAACGAAGCACAAACAGCCACAAACATCCTGACAAACAGAAAGATAGACATCACGAAGGATGTAACGCTCTCACCTCGTGGCACAATGATTCTGGAGTTTAAAAATAAATAAACACAATTCCCCATGAACAAGAAACTAATTACTGCCATCGCCGCAATAGCATGCCCATCCATGCTCATGGCACAGGGATGGCCTACAAATCATCAAGGCGTGATGCTCCAGGGATTCTACTGGAACAGCTACGACGCCTCAAACTGGAAAAAACTCGAGACACAGGCCGACGAACTGTCTAAGTATTTCAACCTGATATGGATTCCGCAAAGCGGCAACTGCGGAGGTGAATCCATGGGATACGACGATCTCTATTGGTTTGACAACTACAAGAGCGCATTCGGTTCTGAAGAGGAACTGCGCTCTATGATATCCACCTTCAAACAGAAAGGACTGGGCACCATTGCCGATGTGGTGATAAACCACAGGAAGACGCTAACAAACTGGGTTGACTTCCCGAAGGAAACTTACAAGGGAGTGACATACCAGCTGCTGCCTACCGACATCTGCAAGGATGACTGCAGCGGAAAGACCGCTACATGGGCTAAGGAGAACGGCTACAATCTGAGTGACAACAACGACACGGGAGAGGGTGTCGACTTTGCCAGAGACCTCGACCACAACAGCAGCAACGTGCAGAACAACGTCAAGGCTTATCTCGACTTCCTACTCAACGACCTGGGGTATTCCGGAGTGCGCTACGATATGGTTAAGGGCTACGACGCCAAATTCACCGGTATCTACAACACTGCGGCAAAGCCTGCATTCTCGGTAGGCGAATATTTCGACGGCAACAAGCAAAATGTGGAAAACTGGATAAACGGTACCACCCAGAATGGTGAGATACAGAGTGCGGCATTCGACTTCCCCACCCGATATGCCGTTCGCGACGCCACGGCATACAGCAACTGGACAAAGCTCGACAACGGTGGACTTGCCACGGATGGCGACTACTGCCGTTATGCCGTGACATTTGTTGAAAACCACGACACGGAGAAGAGGTCTGAATCGGAGCAGCAGGATCCTATCAAGAAGGACACCCTCGCTGCCAACGCCTATATCCTCGCCATGCCGGGAACGCCGTGTGTGTTCATGAAACACTGGATTGACCACAAACGGGAGATAAAGAACATGATTCTGCTGCGCAATCTCACAGGCATCACGAACCAGAGCGTATGGAACCGCAACGTAAGCACCGTGGCACGCTATGTGTTCACGACCACGGGTACTAACGGACGACTTCATGTTGCCGTGGGTACATCGGCAAACAGCTATACTGCCGACAACACTACATGGGCGCTCGCCACAGAGGGATACCACTATCGCTACTTTCTGGAGAGAAACAGAGAGACGGCATGGATAGACCTGCCATCGGGGAAATATCATGACACACCGAAGGCTTTGCTGCGCGCCATTTCTACAAACGACAACGCCAAGATTGTATACACTCTCGACGGTACTGCTCCGACAGCCAACAGCAGCGTGGCTGAAAGCGGATATGAGGTGGCACTGCCTGAGGGCGACGTAACTCTCAAGGCTGGACTGCTCGTTGACGGCAACGTGACGGGCATCACGGAGCGCCACTACTCCATCAAGGCTTTCTCGCCTTATGCCATAACGGTGAACGTGAATGCCGACAAAGTGGGCTGGACCGCAATGAACGTATGGTCGTGGGGCGGCGACGGAAGCCACAACCCAACGATACAAAAATGGCCTGGCGACAATGTGACGACAACGGTGACGGAGAATGGAAAGACATGGTATTCACTGGGCTATACCATGAACAGCATAGACGACTACGTGAACTTCGTGTTCAGCACCGACAACGGCAAGTCTCAGACTGAGAACATCCAGAACGTCAATGCCACCACTTATCTCGAAATAACGACAGAGAAAGACAGCAACGGCCACTACAAGGTTGCCGACGTGACATCTCAGTATTCCGGAATCGCGGTTCCGTCAACCGCCATCATGCCTATAGCAAAGTCTACCGCCGTAGTCTCTCTCGACGGTCGCACGCTGCGCTCCTTCTCCGGTCATGTTTCTGCCGGCGAGGCAACCCAAGGTCTTCCATCTGGAATATACATCGTGAACGGCAAGAAGGTAGTGAAGTGATTTTGGCTACTGTAGCAATTATTGCCGCCTTTTTTCACAAGCGGCTCCCTATTCTATCATTAACCCCAAATCAGCTGCAACAGCTGGTTTGGGGTATTTTATGCCCAAACGGTCATTAGGCCGTTCAACCCAAATCGGTCATTAGGGCTTGCTTGGATTTTGCTTTTTAGAAGGATGGATTTTGTTTGGCTTTTAATGAGTAATAGCGAGCTATTGCGAATTAAAAACAAGCAAAAGGCGCCTTATAAAAAACAAAAGACTGCAAGCAGTTATTATAATTATACATTAAACGGCCTAATGACCTCTAAGTTTGCAGAAGATTGCGACGAAGTCGCATAAACTCCAAAA